>VTLG01009446.1_pt1 | contig 33234 bp, 57 predicted proteins | sample 4694571 | NCBI WGS metagenome assembly VTLG01 (sample SAMN12604809, study PRJNA352737) | marine metagenome | biome: ENVO:00000447; feature: ENVO:00000209|ENVO:00000569|ENVO:01000036; material: ENVO:00002151; isolation source: viral sequences binned using virsorter ...
GTAGTAGGTAATACTTTAAATAGATTTGATGAGAAACACGAATCTTTACAACATAGATTAGATTTACTAGATAAAAAAATGTTTGATTTTGAAAGAGAAATGATGGATGAGTTTGGAAAAACAAAGAAGTGGTTAGCAGAAATTAAATCAGATTTAAAAGTATATATAGATTTAACAATGAAAGGGAAATAAATGAAGAAATTAGGAGCATTTTTACAAAAGTTTGCATTGGATTATGTTGTAAAGTATCTTAAAAACAATAAGCAAGAAGTTATTAAGAAGGCTAATGCAAAAGTTAATCTGCCTATTTTGAATGAAAAACAAGAAGCAGAATTAATGGATGCTATTTATGAAGTAGTTGTTGATGTAGTAGAAGGAATTAAGGAATAATGCTACCTTCTTCTTTCGCACCAATGATATTTAAATTGATTATGCCTAAAGTTGCAGATCATTTTATGAAAACTTTTAAATTAGATAAGGTTCTGCGATATGTAGAAGAACCTAATGAAGCTGATCTGCTTGGTAAGGACAATAAAGATCAAATAGAAATGTTAGCAGGTGAATTAGCTATGATGGAGAATCGCCTTAAAAAATTAGAAATATTAAGTGGTGAAACTAAAAAGATTAAGAAAAATGCCGAATGATTTAAAGATATTAGAAGATTTGCCTGTAGATGAAAATTTACGATCTGTTAAGGTTGATGATAAAGTAACTTCATTAGAATTGACAGAACAAGGTAAAGGTGCTAGGGTTACAGGTGATTTACAAGTAACAGGTGATGTTAGTGCAGATAGAGTAGTATCAGATAGAGTAGTTACAACACAATCAGTAGATACAGAGGGTGTAGATAGAGATTTAGAATTAACTGCTAGTGGAGATATAGTAATAAATTCTGAAACAGGTGCTTTTATATCTCAAAATAATTCTGTAGAATTTTCAGTTTCAAAAAGTTCTTATGCAGGTATGATATTAGGATATAGATGTATTGGTGAAGATGCTACACCTGTAACTTATACCTTAACAGCCTCAATGGTAACTATTCATGCAGATGCAAATATAAAATTTAAAGCACCACCATCAGGAAAGGTAGAAGTTAATTTTCAAGCACATTATTATGGTGGTAATGGTGCTACTGTAACTCTTGGATTGTCAGATAATGCTACTTATTCAGCACTATCAGCACCATCTGCACAATATGAAAAAGTAAGTTTTGATGTATCAAGATTTGATGATGCAATTTTAAATCAGAATTGGGTAGTAACAGGATTAACAGCAGGAACAGAATATAATTATTGGATTGGTGCAAAGACATCAAGTACTTCAGGTTCACCATCTATTAAATATGGTGGAGATAGTGCAGGTGAAAATGTTCCACTTATTATAAAAATTACTGCACTACCTGAAGCTTCAACAGGTTATGCAGTTTATGATTAAAGGAGAATAAATGCCAACATTTACAGGCAAAACATTTGCAAGTTTTTATAAAAATTTATTAGGAATTGACCAATCTTCTAATACAGGTGTTGATGCTACAACAAGAGCAATTCAGGATGGATTAGGAAATAATACTGCTGTATCATTAAGCGATGATGTATTGCAAGTAAAACCTGTAACAGATAATACAACAGGAACTATGAATGTTCAAAATAGTGGTGGAAGTAGTATACTTTCTGTTGATACTACTAATTCACTTGTTAAATGTGGCTCATCACAGGTAAATGCAACAACACAATATAAGGAAATGGGATTGTATGAATTTAGTCCTAATTCAGCAGGTTATCATTATCCATTAATAGCAAATAGGGTAGGGATGCAAGGAGCAGAAGGATTAACTTATGATGATGATTGGGGTAATGCTACTGATCCACCAACTACTTTAGATGTAAGTGGTTTAACTGATCCTGAAAATGCAATAGCAATATATTGGTATGTAGAAGATTCTATAACAATAGATGCTATTAGGTATATGTGTATAGCAGATGGATCATCTGCATTAACATTTCATTTATTTGGATATACAATAGATACCTCATCTAATTATGGAGATTTATCAAGTGGTGTAGTTTTGGCTACAGGTTCTTCAGGTTCTGCTTCAGGTTCAATTAGAACAGGTACAATGAGTATTAGTGCGGCAAATGTTGCATCAGGTAAAGTTATAATAGGTTTTGTAGAATCAAATACTACGGATGATTTAAGTGTCCATTTTAATATTAAATATCATATTCAGTAAAGGGAGAAAATTATGCCATTACCATTAGGTGGTTATACAAAAAAAGGTGGAAGAAGTAAAGCAATAAATAAAGATGAACCAATAGAACAATTTAGAAAATCGGTTAGCTATGTTGCTTCAGGAACAGATTCAACACAATTAGTTTCAATATCTGCTACTGATAGTTCAAGTGCTGTTAAATCGGCAATACCTAGAGCAGTTTCAGTTAAAAATGTATCTAAAATACCTGTTCTTGCTATGTTTGTATATGAAGAATATAGTGATGAAAATACAGATGTAGGTAATGGTGCATTACATACGATGCTTATGCCTGAAGAAGAAGTGTTTCCACCTATAATTGGTGCTATTAAAGAAGCAGGTTCAGATCCTTTACAATCTTTAGATGGTGCTATGGTAGATTTTACAACACAATTAGGAGATGCAAGTGGAACACTTGCTACATTGAAATCAGATACAGGTGATGCATCGGCATCAGGTGAAGTAAATAACACTACAGATCCTGTTGTTTTTGAACTTGATAATGGGCATGAGAAATATCGTGTAGGAGATTATTTAAGAATAGAAAATGAAATTGTTAAGGTAGAAGGTACTTATGATGATAATCCAACTACTTCAACTGTTGCTGATAATCATATAGTAGTTTCTAGAGGGCATTTTGGAAGCACAACAGCATCACATAGTGGAACACCTGATATATATTTTCATACTGCTAATGAATATTATGATTTTGATAGAGCCTTGTCAGGAAGCTCACAGCTTTGTCAAAGTGACAGTCTTGGACGTTGGAAATCCTCATCGTTTTTTGGATATGGGCGAACAGATGCTACAGCAGATAATAAAACATTTGGTGTAGTTGCAGGTTCAGTTGCATTTAGATTTTATTCTAGTGCATACCAAGAAGTAATGATGGGTGGTTCAGGTGCTGATGGTGGTTCAGGTGTTTCTAATATACCGATTTCTGCATCAACTGATAGTAAATTATCGGCTTCAACTGCTTATGCTTTTAATTTAACGATTGATGATAGTTCTGCTACCACAGTTAGTTTTACAACAAGTAGTAGTAATACAAAATTTGGTGGTTCAGGTGGAATTATAAAAAAGATTCAGGATGCTATAGATTCAGCAACTAGAACTTCAGGTAATGCTTTATTTGGTTATGGTTGTACAGTATCTATAGTAGATGGAAAATTAAGATTTACAAGTAATTCACATTTAATTCCACACGATGGAACAAATGGATCTAAAATATTATTAGCAGATGCAGGAAGTGGAACTAATTTATTTGCAGGAAGTACAGGAATATTTCCTGACATAGTTATGGTAAATGCACCTGTAGCACCTAAGCTACCACCTGTATCAGTTTATGATCCTATAACATATTCTAAATCACCAAATGTTGAAGAAATGTGTTATGATAATGGTAATGGGGAGTTAATATATAAAGGTGAAGTTGTTGGAAGTATAAATTATGAAACAGGTTCACACGATTTTACAATTCCATCACTACCAAATGCACAATGGGAAATGCAATTAGCACACGATACTGCATTTGCAGGTAAGTTAGATACAGTTAAAGAGGATTCACAAATATTATTAGCGATACATGGAAATGTAATTAATAAGAATTTAACAGGTGAATTAGAAATTAAATTATATTAAGGGAAACAAATGCCAAAAGGTAAAGGAACATACGGAAAGAAGGTAGGTAGACCACCTAAAAACAAAAAACCTAAGAGAAGGAAAAGATAATGGCTACAGCACCAGTATATTGCACACATAAAGAACTTAAACGAGTTTATCCACAGATAGATGCGTTTGATACTAAAACCCCTATTTATGGGTGGGTAGAGGTATCAAGTAATAAATATGCTGCCCATGATAGTGGCACAGTTGCTCAATTATTTGTTGATGGAGAAGATTTAGGTGCAGCACAGTCTGCTCATACTGACTTAAATGTTGAAGGAGAATGGTTTTATAATTCATCAGAAGATGTATGTTATTATTACTCTGCAAGTACGCCCTTAGATAAATTAATGGAAGCAGGTGAAGAATTTACAGCTATGGTTACGCAGTTTCGCACAGATGCTTCAAGATATTTAGATAGCAAGCTAGATCCAAACCTTCCTCGTGAACAGCTAAAAGATAAAAGTGGAAATTTTGATTATATGATTATTCGTTCTAGTGCTTTGATAGCCGCTTCTTTTATGATAAGATCAACTGATCCAACTAATGAGGTAGCAACTGCTTTAATGGAAGAAGCACAAGGCAATATAGATGCTTTGAACGATGGAAAGGCTGCTTTATCATGGCAGACAACTAGGGATGCCTCTAAGGGTATCATAAGAGATATAACCTATACAGATGGTCAAATTAGACCTGTTGATACTCGTGGTAATTGGAATGGAACTTATGATCTTGTTAAGGTTAAAATTATAACAGGTGGTGTTATTGGAACTGCTACATATTCAGTATGGACTAAAAATGCAGATCAACTTAAAACTGAGCAAGTGATAACTGCTAAAGTTATTAATGGTGATTATCAAGATCTTGCAGGTGGTTTACAGATTAGGTTTGGAGGTGAAACAGATAGTTCTTCTGCTACTGCTAATAATGAATGGGAGATAGAAGTAATGGGAGCATCAGAGCATATTGATGCTTCAGGTGTTAAAAGCGTTCAAAACTCTAGGTGGCTTGGTTAGATGGCTGTAACATTTACAAATAATTGGAAAAACATACTTGATAAGCTCGAATCTACTATTCGTTCTGAATTTAAAGGTGCATTGAAAGTTTATAGAGGCAATCAATCGCCTGTAGGAACAACTTATTTACAGCTCAATCCTGTAGGCTCTGATTTGATTGAATACAATTTAACATCAGAATCGAGAGAATTTACAATACAAGTTTTGTATTACTTTTTGGAGGCTAATGTAAAAGAAAGTGCGTTAGATCACATACTTCGTACAGTTTCTCGTATAGAAGCATTGATTCATGATAACTTAATAATGACTTTGGCTGATAATAGCAAGGCGGTTGACTGTAGGATGCAAAATACCGAGTTGAACGCAAATGAAGATGAAGAAATGTATGTTGTTGCGTGGGAATTTAAATGTTTACACGTAGGCAATTTCAATTAATAGAAAAAGGAGATAGATTATGGCAGTTAATGCTACTACGTTTTCAGGAAAGCAGTTTGCAGTCTATTTAGCATCGGAGACTACAACAGGCACTTTTAACAACAATGATGCTAATTGGCACAGGATAGATGTAGAGGGGGTAACCCTTCCTACTTTTAGTCCAGTTCAGGAATTTGAAATGCGTTCAGGTTCGGGTCGGATTGCAGAATTTGGGCAGGTTTTTGCATCTACAAAGAGAGTAGTTACGGAGTTTACACTATCAGGAAGATTAACTCAGTCGATGTGGGTCGCCTTAGCAGAAAATGTAATAGGAGACGAGTTTGATGGAGGAACAGGGACTGATAGTGTTTTAACTTTGACTAATTCCTATAACGGACTTACTTTTAAAGTAGGAACTGACCCGAGTAGTGCAACTGACTTTGCTTATTTAATGTCAGTATATTTTGAAGCCCCAACTGCGGCTGATTCTTGGTCGTTAAAAAGTTGCATATGTACAAACCTTAGTATAACTGCGGATATGGATAGTGCTGCAGGAAGATTTGATTATACTGCAACATTCCAAACTCAATCTGCTCCTTCTAAAGGTGCGGTAACTTCTTCTGATGCTGCAGCAATAGGAAGCACATACGTCTATTTAAGCGAAATTGACGAAAGGGTGTTAGATATAATGAATTATGATGGCTCAACAGATTCAGCAGGCATTACCCCATTATTTAAAACATTTAACCTTACAATAGATGCCCCTTGCCAGTTTCTCGGAGCATCAGGGACTAATGCTGAACCTGAAGTGTGGGCAAAGGCACTTCCTGAATTAGGGATTACTTGGGGAGGTACTGTAAAATATGATGCAGAAACTGACCTTTTGATTGAGGCTTTTAGGGATGCAGGCTCTGCAACTGCTCTTTCTTATTTAACACTATATATGGCAGATGTGCCTGTGGACGGGTCAGCCGCAACACCTACGAATGAGTTTTTCAATACTGCGTCAGGTGGATCTGCAACTAAGTTCGGGATGTGGTTTGCGAAGTCTAAACTAACAAGTTGTGAGGTAACAAGCGATGATGTGGCTATGGTTAATTTTGAAGCTAAAGTATTAAGTGCCGCATCAGGTAATTCTGTACATTTACTTGGTGGAGATAACGTATAATAGGGAGGTAGAAAATGAGATTTTTTAAAAACGCAAATAGTTTTAAATTAAGGAAAACGACTAACTCTGAAGATGCGAAAGAATGGGTAGAAGGTGGATGGAAAGAGTGCGACAGGCATGGCGTTTTATTAACTAAAACTAAAAAAGCAAAAAAAGTGGATAAAAAATGAATGTAGTAAAACTAAAAACAGGGCGTGAAATAAATATTAAAAATGTAAGTCTTGATGAACGAGATGAAATGCTTGATAGTGTAGAGTACACTTACGATGACAAAGGTAATGTAAGTGGAGTGAAAATGATGCACTCCACTATTACCAAATGGCTAAGATATGGACTTAATGGTCAGGCAACAGATGAGTTTATTCTAGGTTTAACTTTTGATGAAAGAACAGAGATATTTCTCAAGATGCAGGAGAAGTTGCTGACGGGGGAAGAGAACGCTTCCAACTCGAAATAAACATATATACGGAATGGTGTGGAGGCTGTAGATTTCATACATATCCGTATGAGGCACAACTTCCTGTTCGTATAGATAGGAAGTATGAAACACGCACATTTAATTGTGATGAAGATGTATGGAAAGTAATTGACTTATTAATAGAAGAGACAAAGGAGTATAATGAAAAAGGTAAAGAGTTTGATATTGCGAAGTCGGTCAATGCTCAGTTACCTTTTTTTTGCTGTCGTAATGTTGTTCAATCTAAAGAACATCAAAAAGATATTGAAAGATATGTATATTGTGAACAGTTCGGCATTTCTCCGTATAGTGGAAGTTATGGAGATCAGCCTGCAAAATGGGTTGATAAAGCCTTTATTATTAAAAATACACTTGCTAAAAAAGAAAGAGATCAAGTAGATGTCACAAGAAAAAATAACAATTAAATTTGAACCAAAAGGCGATAAAGCCTTAATCCTTGCTGTAAAACATTTAACTGCTGCACAAATTGGTTTAGAAAAAGGAACTAAGGCTTACAGCAGAGCTTTAAAAGATTTAAACATAAAGCAAAAAAAATATAATAATGGAACAATTTTTGGAACTAATTCAAATAGATTATTAGCTAATTCTTTTGCTACTATTCGTTCTAAAATGCTATTATTAAGTTTTGCTATGTCTATGGGTTTGAGGCAACTTATTGGGTTTACTAAAGAGGCGGCAAAGATTGAATCTATGGAAAGAGCTTTTAATACCCTATCAGGCGGAGCTATGTCGGGTTCGATTGCTGTAGAAAAATTAAGAATTGCCACTAATGGAACAATGAGTGAATTTGATTTATTTCAACAGGCTAATAATGCTATGGTGCTAGGTATAACTAAAAATTCTGATGAAATGGCTAAAATGTTTGATGTTGCACAGAGGCTAGGTCGTGCTTTGGGTAAAGACACAGCAAGTTCTGTAGAATCACTTATTACAGGTATTGGTCGACAATCTCGTTTAATGTTGGATAATATTGGCATAATAGTTAAAGCAGATGAGGCATACGATAGATATGCAAAGCAACTAGGAACAACCACAGAGAACCTAACTGATGCTCAAAAGAAAACTGCTTTCCTAGAAGCTACTATGGAGGCTGCTGATAATAAAATTTCTTTACTTGGGGATGAAACAAAATCTTCACAAGATTCTTTTGATAGATTTAAAGCAACAACAGTTGATCTTTCGGCTGCCATTGGTGATCGTTTGGTGGGTGCGTTATCAGGTGCAATGGATTCTTTTTCTAACTTTGTTGATGTTCAAAAAGAAGCTGATTTTGAAATGGCTATGAATACAAAAAGTATAGAAATAATGGAAACTACAATAAAAAGATTAAAGGACAGAATAAGTGATGTAGATCATGCAAATAATATTTTTGGCGTAGGACTAAATGCGGGTGTAAGAACATCTAAGCTACAAACAGATGAAATAGAAAGATTAAACAAACAAATAAAGCAATTAGAAGAAAATTTAAGAAAAGCAAAATTAAGAATAGATAATTTTGGGGAAACAGTTGAAGATAGTGCATATGCAAGTGAAAACATTGGAGAATCAGTTGCATCCTTGAATGAACACTTCTCAACAACACTTAAAATTTTTGAAGCAATGAAATCTTTTAATGATTCACAGGAAAAAGGATTAATTCAAAGAGCTTTATTTGGAAAACACGAGCCTATGGAGTTTCTTGATTCAATGATAAGTGTATCAGATAATTTGAAGAACATTAAAAAGGCTATCAAACCACCAAGTATGGAATTTGAAAAATTTACAAATAAGGCTGATAAGGCACTAGATATGATGAATCAATTTTCATCTTCTATGGGGGATGCAATATTACATACACAGGGATTTGAGGCATCAGTAAAAGCAATGGGTGATGCTTTTGTTAGAACGCTTATTTCGATGGCTGCTCAAATGGCTGCAAGGGCAGCGTTGTTTACTATTTTTGCACCATTCTTTAATTTAAGTATGAGTGGGATTGGGAAATTTGCATTTAGTGGTGCAGTCGCACATCAAGGAGGATTAATTAAAGATGATGGTAAGGTTCAGCGTTTTGCTACAGGAGGAGCAGTTAGAGGTGGTGATAATGTTCCTATTTTAGCACAAGGTGGTGAATTTGTAATGCAAAGAAGTGCAGTAGAAAGCATAGGTATTGAAAATCTTAATCGTATGAATCAAGGTGGAGGTGGTGCTGTTACTGTTAATGTATCAGGTAATGTTCTTTCTCAGGATTTTGTAGAAGGTGAGCTTGCTGATAATATAAAAGAAGCAATTAGAAGAGGAACAGATTTTGGAATCAGTTAAACTTCTTGTCATAGAATGGATATTAGAAGTTTTGCGTGCTGTTTCAATTAAGTTTTTAAATATAAAAGCTAGGATTGAAGTAGATAAGTATGCAGAAACTAATGAAGAAATTGATCTTCGTGTTGCACCTAAGATAGTTAGGCAAGCAATTATTCATGACCAAGAAGTATTAGATATGAGATGGGATTTATGTCAAGGGTGTGAATTTTTAACAGAAGCCAACAGATGTACTAAGTGTGGATGTTTTATGAAGGTAAAGCATAAACTTTCTATGGCTAAATGCCCTATTGGCAAATGGGGTAAATATAAAGGAGAGGTAAGTGGCACTACAGTTACCATCTAGGTTTAAAAAAGATATACAGGGAAAAGATACTAACATATTTCCTGTAGTTATTATAGGTAATAGAGGCGGTATAGATCAGCCATCTATATTAGATTGGCTTAATGAGGGGAGTATTCATCTTAGTACAAAAAACTTTAGTCATTCTTCTAGTTACTCTATGGGTTCATATGTTTCTAATGCAAAACCTTTACTCTTAAATATTCCATCATTAAAAGAAAGTATTGATTTAGAAAAAAGAAAATATAAAATATCTTCTTTAACTTTAAATTTAACTAATTTAAAACATGATGGGAAAAGGTTTTCAGAACTTGTTTCAGAAGGTGGATTTGGATCTCTTATAAATACTGAGATAAGGATATTTTGGTTTTCTCCTTCTGTGACAAAACTTTATCCATTTGATGGAACTCAAGCAGATATTAGTAGTTATAATGAATATGCAGCACAAACATATTTTGGAACTATAAGAAGATATGAGCATGATGATGAAAAAGCAACATTAACTGTAGAAGATAGAAGCCAAGCCACGCTGCATAAAGATTTACCTGAAACTATATTAACACAAGAAGGTGTGCCTGAGAAGTTTAAAAATAAACGAGTTCCAATGGTATATGGAAAAGTTGATAAAAGTCCTTGTGTTATAAATGAAAACCAAGAAATTCAAATTGATACAAAGCCAATAGAAAGTTTACACTATGAAACATTAGATTGGCTTAGTCAAGAATATAGTGGATCTCCTTTATTTATTACAGAAGAAGAGGTATATATTGCTGTTTCAAAGCATATACAAATTGATACTGGTGCAACAGAAGAACTTCTTGAACAATCAACTACAGATTCAGGTGATAGTCCTGAAAATAGTGTAGCAGATATATTTGGAGAACAATGGTTTCATACAGGTGAAAGCAATACTATACAGTTTAATAATTTATTTTTATGGATAAATAACTTTATTCATGCCCAACTTTCATATAAACCTACCTCTCTTTCTTTTGTAAGTGTCCAAGATGACTATGAAACTAATCTGATAGATGGAGATGCTTATAATAAAATAACTGATGGAAATGACATGAACTGGTGGTCTTTTAACTTAGAAAGCGTTATAGAGCATGATGGAAGTGGAGATTGGTGCTTGGAAGAATATAATTGCCATCAAGCTGAGAACGATGCACAATATGGATTTGAAAGTATGATTTCTCATTTTAAGCTAAATATTCCAACAAATTTTACAGGAATGTCTGATAATAAAAAAATTGTAAGGGTTACATTAAATGGTTATAATTTGCCTGTTGCAGGAGAAAGTGGAGTAAAAGCAAGTGGATGGTATGATTCAAGAGTAAGTGTATATCCAAGTAATGAACCTGATGAAGATGTTCAGCCTGGCTCAAATGAATATTTACATACACTAGGGATTCCTGAGTTTATGTTTTTATTTACTTTCCCAAATTGGAGTGATTGGGATTCTGAAGATTTGGGTGGTATTGATGGTGGGCTTGATTGGTGGGATTTTGATGATAATAACCCTCCTATAGCAGAAGCTCCAAATGTTTGCGATATAAGAATATATGGAAACCATGAACAAGCTCCTATTACTTTTAATAATGGTGGGAATGTACCATTTGATAAAAGAGTTGAAGCTCTTTATTTTTATGATTATGCAGGTATAGGTACTGATAATAAAGATAATGATATTTATGGGATACATTTTAGGAATCATTTACAATTAATACGACCATATGATGACGATGGTAGTGTTTATGATCTAGTAAACGATTATAATTTTTGGTTTAGAAATATATTAAAAATAGATGGAAAGATAAAAGATATTAATATATATGCTGCTGCTGATTATGATAAGGCAAAAAGTAGAAATTTTTATGTTAATGTAACAGGTAGAATTGGCGATATTCCACAAGCTGATGAAATAATTGAAGATATATTATTAAGCCTTAATCCAAGCCTTGAAATTAAAAGCATAGATGGCTCATATAGTGATATGTTTAAATATCAATTTACTGTAAATGAAAAAATTAATTCTAAAAAATTAATAGAAAATATAGGTTCTGCTTCATCATTTATTCCACATTTTAATAATATGGGTGTATTTAAATTTGATGAGATACCTTTAAATGGTGGAGTATCACAACATACAGTTAAAGAAAAAGATGTAATAGATTTTAGTTATTCTCGCACTAAGATAGAAGATGTAAAAACTAAAGTTGAATTATTTTATCATTATGATTATGCAAGAAATGAATTTGACAAAAGTGTTGGTACTGAAGAATCTATAGATATTCATAAAATATATAGTAACTATAAAATGGATTATTATGGATTTAAAGAAGATGAATTAGGCAATGAACACGCTGAATCTACTCTAGTAGTAGATGACGATAGAGGTAAATATATAAGAGAAGGTAGTCATAATACAGCTAGTAAATTAGCATACTGGCTATTGAGTTGGTATTGCAATCAACATTTAAAAATTAAAGCTAAATTGCCTTTAAGCTATATGGAAATTGAAGTTGGAGATATTATAGACTTTGATAGGCTTTTAAGTGATGTAGCACCCTATGGAATTAGGTATAATAAAAATAGTCCAAGTGAAGATAGAATTATTAATGGACAGCAAGCATTTTCTCAATTTATAGTAACAAGTACAAATAAACGCCTTGACTTTATGGAGTTAGAATGTATGCAGCTCCATGCTATTCAAATTGATGAATGTCTTGAAGGTATTATGGATTGTCATGGAGTATGTGGAGGTGATTGGGAGGTAGATGAGTGTGGAGTATGTAATGGTAATGGAGAGCCTTGTGTAGAATGTCCTGACCAATTAAGTCCTGACTGTAATGGTGTCTGTGGAGGTGATGCAGAATTAGACTGTGAGGGAATATGTGAAGGTACTGCTGAAATTGATGACTGTGGTATATGCGGTGGCAATAATCAGATAATGGATGATTGCGGTGAATGTAATGGTAATAATGAATTAAAAGATTGTGCAGGCGTATGTAATGGAGATGCTTATATTGATAATTGTGGTGTATGTGTAGAAGGAACTACAGGTTTAGATGATTGTCTTCATGATTGTGCAGGTGTAGAAAATGGAACATCAGATCTTGATAGTTGTGGAGTGTGTATGCCTGAAGGTGAAAATACAGATCCTGCATTATGTTGTATGAATTTATTTCTTACAGCAGATACAGAACAAATACGATATGGAATATTTACATTTAATAGACCAGTTAAAAGAACAGAAAATGGATCTTTGTTTACAGATTATGATTATGGGGATTTAGAATTTAAATTTTCTAATGATGATAAAACTATAGAAGTTTATGGATTTATGAATACATATATTATAAACCAATCAATACTAAGATTGTTTTTTGTAAATAATGATGCTACTGCATTTGATTTTATGTCAGATACACCTTCTGACGAGCTAGTTTTAGAAGAAGCTATATTTTATACTGGTGGAAGCTCTAATTCTTGGATAAATTGGCAAGAAAACGGAGTGCCTAATACTGCTGAAAAAGTTTTTACAGAAATTGAAATGGCTCATGAAAATTATCAAGGAGTGCTTATAAGAAAAGCATCTATAGAAGATATTGATTACTGCCCACCTCTTGGAGATACTAATAATGATGGAGCATTTAATATTCTTGATATTGTTATTTTGGCAAATTGTGTATTAGCAGGAAATTGTGAAGATAACCATATAAAAAATTGTACTACTGACATTAATGGAGATGGTGATAGAAATATATTAGATATTGTTCAATTAGTAAATTGCGTATTAGCAGGAAGCTGTGGAGAATTACAATGAATAGACTATACTATGGAAATGGAACTTGTGAAATAGATGGATCTAATATTAGAGGTATTCAAATAAAATACAGAGGCAATATAGAAATTACTGATAAAACATCAACATCATTTACCATTGCTAGTAAAAATAATACAATTTTAATATTTCCTATTGGAGAAGGTTTCTTAAAAGAACTTTTTACATATAGGGGAGATATGAAAATCTTATCTATCTTAGCAAGTGATGAGCATGGTCAAAGAGTTTCAATCGCTATTAAAAAAGTTATGGATTATGCTGAACTTCTTGGAACTTCTGAAAGTATTACTACTAAAAGTGAAGATTTAAATTCAAAATATACATCTAAATTTATAATTCAGAAAACCACTTTAAAACAAGAAATTATCCCTAACCTGTATACATCTAATTGGAAAGTTAAATTATATGATAAAGAAGGTAGCTCTTACGAAGGTTATTTTCATATACATATAAATAATGGAACTGCTATGACAGAGAAAACACATAGAGATACTTCAAAGATTTTATATTATATAAAAAATGATAAACTTACTACAACAAAAATTCGTACCAATAAAGTTGGCAAAGGGGATTACTAATGGCATATCAAAACATTGGCACACCAGTTTTTTATGTTTGCAACCTACAATGGTTAAAACATAATGGTATGCTTATTTCACAAGACACAGATTTTACAGCAGACCATATAGACTTAATAGGAATCAACCCAACATCAATTATAGATCTTTATGCTAAAGAGGGAACTGAGGGTGTAGGCACTAATGATAATATGTATTATATATCACAGAACGCAGGAATGTTTAAAGATTTTATGTATAGAGAAAAAAACTTTGTAATGGCACTAGGGCATAACTTTAGTAATCTTAGTGCAACTTTGTCTTTTGGAAAAGGAGATCAAGCCTATCAGCTTATTTGCGATACACCTTATGTAAATGGAGAGAACGAAAGAAATGGATTTAGTATTTGGAGAGGAGATGATGCTGATGCTATAAACACAAATAAGGTTAGATTTCAATTTGATTATATTGAACAAGAACTTCCCATTAAAATTGGATCTTTGTTATATGGGAATTATTATGAAATGCCCCATTCTCCTGATTTAAATTTAACTCTAACAAGAGAATATGCAGGTGTAAAAGTTTTAGAAACAAAAGGTGGTGCTACATTAACTAATACTAACTATGAATCTCCTTCAAAGTGGGGTAATGCAGGTTGTTGGGAATTATATCAAGGCGATACTCCAGTACAAAATTTATCAAGAAGCGGAAGGCGTGTTTGGGATTTGTCATTTAGCTATATTTCAGATAGTGATCTATTTCCTGATATGAGTGCATTAAACAATTTTGGTGATTCAACTTATACTGAAGGCGGTGACCATGAGAATACTTTGCTTAATGACTATAATTTCTTTTCAGTAGTATTAAATAAAACACAAGGTTTGCCTTTTATATTTCAACCTGATAGTTCAAATAATAATTCAGATCAGTTTGCAATAGCTAGATTCGATCAAAACTCATTTCAATTTAGACAAGTTGCTCATAACACTTATAATATTAAGCTAAAAATTAGGGAATCTTGGTAATGCGAGGATCTTTAACAGGAAATCCTTGTTCTGCGGCATAGTAAATAACTCTATCAATATACTCTGAAAATTCATCTACATTTAATTCTTTAGTTGAGCTAATTTTAAAATGCGTTTTACAAACATCGTGCATCTCTTCAGGATGATACCCACATTGATTCCCAAATTCTTTTAGTATTGCCCAGTAATAATTATTCTGTGCTGTGTTTCGCCTGTTTGACTGCTTAATATCAATATAACACTCACTACCTTCAATTAAGTTTAAATGCTGTGCTAATCCTTTAGTATCATGCCAATTTATAACACCATCTTTTATTTTAGCTGTGAACCTCAACGAAATATCTCCTTAATAAATTAAATGCATCTTTCCATAAATTTATATTATACTTAAATTCAAACTTTTCATTTCCGTACTGGTGGCGTTCAGAGTGATGGATTCTACATAAAGGAACACATGAATAATCTTTATATCCACTTTTGTTCGCACCACCCATACCACGAGCTTCCAAGTGATCGGGATCACATGGTTGGAAACCACAAACTAAACAGGGTTTTTGTCTGATATAATCAAGATACTTAATATGTGGATATTGCATCTTTAACTATTTTTATAAAATTTTCTACTATTGCAAGATTAAATCCAAGAACCTCATCTTCTGTATATTTATTTTCTTCTATAATTTCAAATGATTCGCTTACACAAAAAAACCATTGTTCGGAAAAATAATCCCTACAAAAGAAATTTTCATCATCTGTGCTTACATCTGAACTATTGTCCTTTGGCAATCCTATCAAATCTAACGCTATATCTACTATATCGATAGAGAATAGGTTGTGTAAAGTATCATCCATATCATTTAGAGGTAAAAACGGCTGATTAAATACTTTGCTAACTTGTCTTAATTTTACATCGTGATTCAATTGAATTAAGCATAATTGTTTTATTAAATTTAATTTTTCTTCACCATTATTCATTTTTATATTTCCTGTATTATTACTTCTGTTCTTGGTGTTTCTCCATATACTTTTTCTGCTTGTAATCTGCATATTTGACTATCATCTAATATTATCCTATTTTTACCTTGAATTGTATCACAAATAAACTTTACAAGATTATCGAGATCAGGTGTATATGTATGATAATAAACTTTTTCATATTTATATTTTAACATATGTTTAAATTTGCCAGTTCTATAATGACTTTTAGGGCGTGGCATAACAAACAATAACCTAATCATGATCTCGCCTTTAAGAGCCTTTTTTGGCTTGTATTTCGCAATCTGTAGCCATAGTTGGTTCTTATCCTTAGCAGATGGATCATACATACGCCCTGTTCTAGTGCTACGATGTCTTTTTAATGGTTTTGGAACTCCATTATGTATAATCTCGATTGCTTTATCAACACTCATTACAAGGTTCTCTTTTTAGACCTATTGTTATAAAATCTTGATAATATTTAATTTGCTTTTTATTATCTGCAAAAAAGCGTTCATATACTTTTTCACATTTAGTGCAAAATTTTAATTTAAATGATGCTTTTCTTAAATTTCTATAATCCAATGTTACTCTTCTATACATACTAAAACCCACATATACTTCATATTATACCCTTTCATTTAATTCATTTATTCTATAAAATTTCTCTACTGGTATATTTAACATTAATTCTTTATCAGCTTTAACTCTCGGTATATTCCATCCATCCCATGTAATAGGATATTCTTCCAAACTTAGTGCTGTAATTTCTGTAAACATTATACCCATATCATCAAATTTCACTATAAAGAAAAAAGGTCTATTTGTTATTTTCGCCCAATTTACACCTTCTTTTGCTTTTCTTAATCCTAGCCAATAATATTCAAGGGTAGATAGCCTCAAATTTGCTTTTTGTACTTTAATTTCTATCCATGCTCTTAAATCATCATTTAAAAGTAAAGCTCTATCTAATATATATTTGTATGGTAGGGTTGGTGTTATTTTTATTTCTTCTCTTAAATGTTTTCTAAGCTCATTACATATAGATTGTTCATTGACCTGATCTTGAGATGTCTCAAATTTCATTAACTTTCAACTCCTATTGTTCTTGCATTCCAACTTTCAATAATATCTTGTCTTAATATTGAAATACTAATTTTTCTATTTGCTATATCTCTAAAATAATTAATTATTTTAATTTCTGAATCATCACCCAACCAGTAAGTAATCATTTCTTTAGTTATGTCCATTTGTTTCTCCATTTATAATTTTTTGGGGGATAATCCGACTATCCCCCTGATCCGTCTATATGCCATAATCTCTTTTAGATTACCCCATCTATTTATGTATGGCTACGGAAATATAAGTAGGGTGTGTATTTGCGAAGTGCGGATTCGCTGAACAGATCATAAAGCGGAACGACACCCTACTTAATCCTCATCCTGTTGTCTAAGAAGTGCTAAAACTAATATACCCATAAAAACACCCACCCAACAACCTATCGTAAAATATGCCATAGGGCTATTTAAAAGATCCATCTTTTGTAACCTTTCTGCTGTTTATAATTATAACCCCAAACTTCTCGAAATGCACATTTTTCGCACATTCGTTTTATAAATTTTCTATCTAGGTAACTATACCAACTATAGAAATTACATTTTTTTGGTTTCTTATTGCAGTAATGATTGCAAATACCCAAGCCATAATCTGCCCATTTCATATTAGTTGCTATATCTTTAATCGTCTTCATTTATCTTGTGATATACCTCTACAAAAGTTGAACAATTAGGACAAGATAAATTGGAAACTATACCTTCTCCTTCCATAGCATAATCTTCATAGCTAAAATCACTACCCCATATTAATTCTGTTTTACAATGCCAACAATTCATTTTTACTCTTCCTCTATTGGAAAATAATCATCTGAATTAGACCTTAAATCTTCGCATCTATCACAAATAATCTCTTCATTTGTTAATTCTATAAAACACTCTACACATTTCATTTACTTCTCCTTTTGCCTAATAATTTAGCATTACAACATCTCGATTCTTCGTATTGTGGCTTTTCATAAAATTCTGAGTTCAAACATTTCTCACAATATGCAGTATAAAATTTTCCTGTAGAGTCTAGTTTAAAACTTAATGCTGTAATTTTCTTCCTTCCAAACCCATTTTGATTCCATTTTTTTAACCTTCTGCTTAATGACCATGTTTTCTCTAACTCAAATCGCATCTTAGTTTCACTTTTATTTGGCTCTACCCAATATTCCATAAAATCATCTATCATTTCTTGACCAAATTCTTCAGTAAAATCATCTAGCGAATTTATAAATTTTTGCTTTCTATTTTCAAAGTTTACTTTAGATCTGTTCTCTTTATCAGTAAAGCGTTTGTGTAAATGGGCGAACACTTTGTTCGCATCCGCCCATCTCTCCCCTCTGTCATCTTTGATTCTGATTTTAAAATGGTATGTCATCGCTAACAACTTGAGATTTTTCAAATTGAGGTTTCGGTGTTGCACTTTTATCTGTAAATGCACCTTCTTGATAAGGTGCTTCAACTTTGCCTATTAGCATCTTATTTCCATTTTTAGTAAGTCTATATTTTCCAGTTTCTTTATCCTTAGAGAACCATAAACTAATTTGCTTTTCAACACCATCAATATTAACCTTTACAACAATTACAGGTTTTTTCCCAAGTGCCTCAACACCTTCCTTGTTAAATAAACCATCTTCAACAAATACAATCGCTGTATTTGTATTATCATATTCTTTCATTTATACTCCTTTTAGTTCTTTTTGTTTTTCTTGATATTCATCAGATTCTCTGCTCTGAATTTCATTTTTATAATCATCTATCATTGTAGAAACTTCTTCTTTTGTCATTGTATCTGTATTACAATGCTTTAGACCTAGAGCATCTTCAAGTTTCCACAACAGGCTAGTTTGTTTTTTAGTTGGCTTTGTAGGTTTTTTTACAAAATCATCTGCCTCAACATCTGAATATATACCAAACTCATAAGCATTTATAAGTTTTAATATTATTCTATCTTTGCCCCTTTTTTCAGCCATAGCAAGAAGATATTCGGCTGTGCAATTTGAAGCATTTGCCTCACCAGTAGTCCATATTTTATAATCAGGATTATCTAATTTATAACCTGTTATAATCATTGCTACATCGCCAGTAGTTTTTTGACAACTACCTGCCCAAGCAGGTTTCCAAGATTGTCTACCATAATTAACCTTCTGAACCTTCTCGCCATTTTCTTTTATAATTGTTGGCGTATAATTTATAATCTGTGGTTGTTCAAATATAATACCTTCCTGTACTGCGATTTTTTCACACGCATCATGAGTAATTATATATTTGCCTGTATTTTTGCGAAGTTCCCAAAAATCATCTTTACCAAGACTATATTTTTTTGCTAACTCTTCAATTTTCATAGGATCCCCTTTCTTGTCCAATTTGCAGTTATTGATTGTCTTTGTTTAATAAATTCTACTAACATATCAGCGGGTATGAAAAAATTAATAGCAGTCTTTAAAGCATATGAACTACTAACATTAAACATCCAATACAAAACTTCTCGTTTATCTTTCCTAGTTTTCTTATTAGTATAAGCACAATACATACCTACTCCAATAGTATATGTTGCAGGAGATTGCCCCATAGATACAATTTTTTTAATAACATCTCTTCCACCTATTTCTTCAAGTATTTTTATCTGTTTTAATACAGCATTAGAAATATTTGATGCACCTGATAAATATCTTTCTGTTTCCTGTGATGCTGTCATTTTCATAGTTTTATCATTAGCCTCAGTAAACATCTTATCATAATTTTTATTCGTAACACTAGAATTAATTATTGCAGGTATTTCATCGTATCCTAAATCCTCACAACAACTCAATCTTCTATGTCCATCTATAAGTTTCATAGAGTTATTAAGGATTATGGGAACGATAAGACCATTATTCTTTATACTTTGTAATAAATTCTTATAAGCAAATTTTGTTTTATCTGTTCTAATTCTAGGATTATATTTACTTCTTTTGATTTCCGATATTGATACCTCTCGATAGTTCATTTCTGTTTTCCTTTTTTTATTTTTTCTGTTGTCTTATTCCAGTTTCTAAAGCCTTCATTAAGTGGTGATTCACCAAATACATCTTCTATAAATTCACCAAATAATTCACCAATTTTATCTATGTTGTCTTGTGCTGTTGTTTTCTTCATTTTGTAGGTACTCCATTTGGATAGATGTCTTTTACTTTACATTTAAGAAACTTACACAATGCCCTGATCCGAGCCTTGCTTGGTATTCTTTCATTTTTAATCCACCAGGATATATGTGATGGAGATACTCCAAGTTGTTCTGCTATATAGTTTTTTCTATATCCTGAATCCCATATAACTTGTTTTATATTATTCATATTTTCCTCATTAAATTCTTTTTCTGTTTATTGACTGAAAGTATTTCCAGTAATTATAATTTACAAAAGATAAAATTACTATGCAAATTATAATTTACTTTTATAATTATAATAAACCATTTGGATACATTTGAGTACGATTTGTAACTTATAATGTTCGAACACATTTCTGTTTTAAAAAAAAGGGTAAAGTGCATATAACCAATCTGCTTTGCCCTTTTCCTTTTTTATTTGCATATTTATAATTATAATATTTATATTTAGATCCGTTGTAATGGATTGGTTTAAAACTTCTTGCGTTACAGCATTCAAAATGGTTACAAGAAGGGGTTGTCGGAAAGCCATATAAGGTGAGGCGAACTTATCACCACCTCCGACTAAATATGCAGATTGAAAGTAGATAAGCAAATTATAATACTGTATTATTATAATTGTCCAATGATTGCGACGGCTCTATGGTTGTAAAATGGACAGAGCAAACCTTTGATGATATTTCAAGGGGTAAGGCTCTGTCCGTCTTCATGCTCAAGATATGGTTGTAAATTATAAATATATAAAAGTATATACTTAGTCTTCTTCATTATCTGTATATAAATAATTATCAGCCTCTTTTGATGTTATGCAATATCCACAAACTATTTCACCTTTTGGATACCATATTTCAGCACAAGGTGTTATTATATCATCACACCTACTACATAGTTCTTTTTTCATTTTTGTTTCTCCTTTTCCCAATTAATACAACACTTTTTAAATTTCTTATCAATAGATTTATAATTCCATTTGTAAGTACAATAGCAATTTATTAAGTCATTGTTTTTCATTTATTTATTCTCCTTATAATTTATGTTTTTAGTGTATTCTTTAGGTAAATAAGCACCATTTTTTATACCTGTATAAATATAATCACAATATTCCCAAAATGGCGTATCATGTACAAATTTAAGCCTTGATTTATAATTATAACTCAATGCTTTAAGGTTATTTTTAATAAAGCTATTATAATTCATTTATTCTTCTCCTATCAATCTAATTTCACCACCTACTTCATATCCACTTTGACCTTTTACAGAGACTTCTACACTATGCAACCAATAATTAAATTCATGTTCTTTACCTTCTTCATTTTCGATCACCTTAATCATTAATTCTTCATCATCTTCATATTGTTTTAAGATTTTAATTAATTGTCTAGCATTCATTATTTATTCTCCTTTATAATATGCAATTCCTTATATCCACTTTCATTTATATAAATATAAGTATTGTTTCTCTTTGAATATTCATTTGAGTTCATTGCATAAAATGACTCAATTACATTCCCATTTTTATCTTCTATTATAATTTTCATTTTATTTTCTTCCTTTTAGTTTATTTACAGATCTACTATATAATTTTTGGCGATAATCACCCTGTGATAACTTATATGCACTTGCAAGTCCAACAGGATCGCATCCAGCGAGTTTTAGAAGAACTCCAGCCATTGGTGAGTCTACCTTACAATCCTTCGTTAAAAAGGCAATTAGGCTCATGTAAGCACCATAGTTATTTTGTGTGGTTTGGGGTCTGCTATGCACATCCTCAACCATTTTGATCAGTTCCTCACCTACTGCATCCCAATATCCACATATCAACACTTTTGCCCTAGATTTTTGGTCATGGTTAAGTGGTGTAGATTCAAGATGTTCATCTATAGATTTATGTATATTCATTCTATTTATCTCCTTTTAAAAATATTGCTTTCTGTTTAACTATTCCATTTATCCGAGTGTATATGTATACTATCATCTATGCAACCTCCTCATCACAAATAGCAGATTCAATAATAGCATTACGACAAGTTTGTTGATAATCATAATCACCACTTGAATCAAGAATATCAGTATCAACATCATCTTTCATATATGCTTTTGCCTTCACTTTTGCCTGTGTTTTACTTGTAGCATAAACATATACATCTTGATATACTACTGTAGGAATACGACATTTAACTGTATATAATTTTTTATCTTTCATCTATGCAATCTCCTTAATTTTAAAATCTCCAAATATTTGCAAGTTAAAATCGTAAGTACAAAATAGATGAACAATTGCATCCCATACATCTATATTATTAATTTGAATTGTTCTATCATCTATTATTTTAAATGCCCCATAATGAGAATAAATTAATGTACTATCTTCATAAATTTTTATAAATCTATTCATTTCCTCTATGTGGAAAAATTTAAATATTTTTATTGTTTCTTTTTGATTTTTCATCTATGCAACCTTCTTTTTTAGTTATCGTATTGTCAAATCAATTTTACAAAATAATATATATTTAAGTCAAGTATAATTTTCATACAATTTAAATTTCTCTTTAGTAAAATAAATTTATTCTTAAAATAATTTTCAAAATTATAATGCAAAATTATAATGCAAAATTATAATGCAAATTTATAATTTAAAATCAATTAATTTTTGGTTGATTCAATAGTGGTCACTTTTGCATCTGATTTTTACTTAAAGTATTACTTTAAGTAATAGGTGTAACTTAATTTCAATATCTCAAATTTGATATTTTAAATATCTATAAATAAATATCTATAATTTACTATATTCTATATATATTTTTTATTTTAAGCTCCAAAATTGATTATATAACAAACTTTTTTTATTAATTGGATAGAATATTAGTTAATTTAATTTTACAAGTTTTAAAGCCTAAATTTAACCCCTTATTATTTAATTAATTGTTTACTATATGTTACTAAATTTATTTTACTGCACTATATATCCAATTTATGGATATATTTCATGTTTACACAATCATCAGGTACAGAATAAAAAAAACCCCCTAAAACTTAATTTAAGGGGCTTTAATTATTTTAGTATACTAAACTACTATTATTCTTGGATAATGCAAAACCTTCTAATATTGCATTATTTAATTCAGCTTTAGAACCTTTGAACTTGAGCCCTACAATAACTGATTTTCCATTTATTTTCTCATCAATTCTTAAATCAGTCTCATCACCATCTATAACAATATATTTGATATTATCAATTATTATATATTTTGGTAATTTTTCAAATGCTATAGCTACGTTCATTGTTCGTAGGGCTATATTAGTTTTATTCCAATCACCATAGTGAGAATATGTTAATTGATAATTATCAGGAACTATTCTATTTTCTAGCTTTGTATAGTCATAAAAGATTGTATCTGGGAACATCTCAAATATTGTTTTATTCTCTTCTATTATATGATTTTCCCAACGTATATCTGAATATGTATTTAATCTAAAACTAGAATTGATATTATTCTTTTTATTTTTTTTAATTGCACGTTCTACTTCAAATACTAAGCTATCTAGAAAAGACTGTCTATTTTGATAATATGCTATTGTTTTTTTTATTCTAGATTCCATCACATTAGAAAATATTGTAGTATTTCCATTATATCCAACGCAACACGAACTGCAGTTAGATTTATTGGAGTTATTCTCTTGTTTGCTTAATTGATTAGCTGTAGGGCACACATTATATCCTGATATGTCACTATGTGCTAAGTTTAAGCTATGTGTATTGTAATTTAATTTAAGATTCTTCTTAATTTTAAAATTTGATTCAGGTCTGCTTAATAAGTTTTGCATTTTGTTCCCCCTTTTCTATTATCTATTATATTAAGTTTATCAGATGTCATATAATAACAGTCACTATGATAATTATGATACTCTGTTAAATAGTCTTCAATGTCATCTATATTAGAAGGTATATCAATAAATATAACTTCGTTATTTCTGTAGTCTAGTATTATTATTTCCATCCTATTTTCCTTTATTTAATTAATTATATTTAAAATTATTAGAAGCAAATTAAGTATATAATAAAATATGTTAATGGAAGAAAACATATCCCTATAATTGCACATATTATATTTAAAATTATTGATTTAATTATTTTCATTCTGTTTTATCCTTTAATTAATTGTTATTATTTATATGAATTGTTTGTAAATACTACATTTGTTAATGATGTTTCACAATATGCTTTAATCATTACTTTTTTTGTTTCAATTGCATCCTGTTTACAATCTGTGTAATATGTTTTACTTTCATCTAGTTTTCCATTCTCAAACCATAATACACAATATTCACCATCTATTTTTTTAATTTTTAAATCTACTATTATGTTATCCATTATATATATCCTTTATTTAATTAATAATTTACCATAGAATGTAATATATATATATAATATGTGTCAATTATTTTTTACACAACACAAATTAAACATATAATATAAAGTAATAAATAATAATAGTGTTACTAATAGATAACTAATAGTATTCAAATAATGTTTTTAAAATAGTGCTAACTAAATAATGACATCTAAATAAAGTAGGTTTGTTGCGTCTGTCTACACCACCTCAAACAATCAATATCACCCACATCTAGCACTGGTAAAGGGTGTTGATAACTTGTTGATAATAGGGGTGGGGGAGATACGATTTTTGATGGGTGGGGCATCCACTCTCCTCACAAAACATAGATAATAAGTCCTGAAATCGTTAAAATTAAAAATATTGCATAGAAGTGCCATGTTTGTTTATTTTATGTATTATGATAACAGAGGAGATAAGTGCCAAAGAATCCTGATAAAAAACTTGCTTTAAGACCTGCCTATGAGAAGGCTATTGAAATATATGCCATGACTCCTGATGTGAGACACAAGGATGTGGCACATATGCTTGGTATTGCAGAAAGTACCTTATTTAGAATGAGGCGTGACCCAAACTTTTGGGCAAAGGTATATGATTATTACATGGTTTCATTTGAGGGTGAGATACCTGATGTATTGCGTGCTATGGTTAGGGAAGCAAAGGCAGGTAATACACAGGCAGGTAGATTAGTATTAGAGCATAGTGGTAAATTGCAGAAGAATATTAATATTACTATTGATAGTCCATTTGAGAAGTGGCTACAGAAAGCTGAAGGTGGTATTGAGATACAAGATGCTGAGATAATTGAGGACATAAAGGCACTTCCTGATGATTTTAATGGTTTGCCTGAAAGACAAAAAGAAAAAGGCACATGGAAAGAACGGAAAGATAGCCAAAAGCTCAAAAAGGTACTAGATAAGGAAGAAAGGCGGTTTAAGCGTAATCAAGATAGGAAAATAATGAGAAGTTGGCTTAAAAGGGCAAAATTGGCAGGAATAGAGCCAATGCCTGCTAAAAGACCTACTAAAGGTCAAAAGAAAGCATGGCAAGATAGGGTTATACTTGCAGAGAAGGAGGCATCTCAACCGAAGAAGGGATAAGCTGACAGTAACAAAACTCCTTGCATACTGAAAAACCACTAGCAGGTAGTCCATTTGCTTCCCATTCATCCCAACTTCTTACTTCACCAATTCTATCGGCACAATCTATACATATTTTTGGACTTCCAACACTTACCCATTGCATACTCATGCTATCCCCATATATTCGATCTTGTCCAACCCTAGATGCGTGCATAGTAGCTGATACAATTCCTCGCTTAATGGTATTTCGAAATTCCCCGAAGATTCTTCCATTTGTGGCAAGATCATTTCTAAGAATATCAACGATTGCTGTCTGTGAAAGTCCTGCGTTTCTAAGGAGTGTAATCTCTCGTTCAATTCTTGTAACAAAGACTTCAATTCCGAAACCAATTCCGAGTGTTGCCCACAGCAGGATGTTTTCATCCTCTTCTTTAAGATTTTGCGTATTTTGTTCCTCATTAGCCATTATTTTTTTAATGCTTTTCTTAAATCTTTTCTAAATGCGTCAAATGCTTTTAAAATTGTTTTTTCAGAGGGAAAGATAAAAGGTCGTGCAGGCACTTTTTTATTAGGTATCATTGAAGCGGCTGAAGTTTCATATTGTTCACCTTGAAATTTTGTAAGAGTTAACTTACCTGTTTTAAATCCTCTGTGATGGTAAATACCATATCTATTCATCTGTAAGCCATCTTTTGTGTTTTTTATACTTCTGAATAATTGTCCTGTTTCGAATAATGGTTTTGTGCCACCTGTTCCACGCTGTTTCCTAATTGCAATAGTAGATTGTTTTAAAGGTGGAGCTAGTCCTTTACTTATATTTTCCTTAGCACCTTGAGCAGAACTTCTTCCAACTCTCTGCATATGCTTTTCAATAATTTTTGGCATTTTACTTGCTAGTTTGGCAAAACTAAATGTTGTTTTAATCTGTAATTTCACGAGCAAATGCCTCCCCTAAATTCTTAGCTTTGAGGTATCGTGGCACTTCTTTCATGATTATATCTTCAGAAATCTGCTCACCCCACTCTCGTGGGTTCTCAATAATATCTTTAATATTGCCAGTAAGTGCTATATCAAAGTTGTGGAGTTCTTTGAGCTGCTTCACGAGCTTTCTCAAAGATTGAGAGTTTTTGGTTTTTTTGCTTGTTTGAGGCAATTAATAACTCCGCTTGTTGTTGTGTTAAGTCATTGTTGTACTCCAAAAGAAGTCCAACTTCATCTATTAAATTAAGCTCTAATCGGTGTTTATCCCAAAGGATTTGATCTTGTACTGTCTTAGGATATTCAGGCTCTTTGAAATCAATTCCAAGTTGTGATGGCAGAGATACGCCAAAACTGGAGGCAATTTGGCGTTCAACTCGGTAAAAGTCCTCCTCATACATCTTCCAAAGAGCCAAATCATCTTGATAATCTTCCGTTCTTTCTAAATCTTTAATCATAAGCGAAATACCTGATGGCACTTCCCCACCTTGCTCTGACCATTGTACCCATAAATGATTATTTTGAGCAACAAGTTCAACAAAAAATTTAACATTTTCAATAACTGCTTCTACATTGCCTTGCGGTGCAACTATATCATAAGTTGAACCTTCAGGAAGCTCTAAGGTAACATCAGAACCAGTTCGCTGCTTATTCCCCATCTCTGCACCTGTCATTACAGGCTGTCCAAACATTTGAAAACGAAGTCCAAGCTGCATCTCAGTCATTGCAATATTAATATGCTCATTTGCATTAATAATATCATTCGCACCTTCAACATAAAAGCTGTCTGTCTGATTTTCTCTATGAGTGAATACAAATGGTAAAACTTTATAAGTATGCGGAATTTCATTTAAAATAAGTCCATCTTCATCCATGTGTACATATTTTTCTGCATCCCAATACGCATATTGAAGTTTTTCCACCTTTGAGCTATCTTCAACTGGCTGTAAAAGTGGATATGTTATTGCTGTTGGAACAAAGGGATCATCACCGAAAAAAACATGAAAAAAGTATATAGGTCTATAATCAAAAAAAGGAGATTCACCCTCGTTCCAAACAACTCTAGTTGCAATAGTGCCACAAAGCCTTGTCATTCTTTCAATATGCTTCATCCTTGCAGCCTTAATCAATGTAAGATCATTGTATTTGTTGTTGCCATTCCTAATAGCACCAACAGTATAAATTCTACTCATTTTATTAATAAATTTTCTAGTAATATTAGTTTCCACAGGAGGTATTTCACTAAATGCTTGCCCTGAGAACATTTTTTGAATATAACTAGCTGTACTATTTCCGTTATAATAGTCAAGCAGTTTTTCAATGTGGTCTTCACGATTCTTTGCGTTCTGAAGTTTTAATTCCCTAATGGATTCTTGTAGTAAGTCTATCATCGTTTAATTATTCTAACCTCCCTATTCTTTATTGGAAACCTGTTAATGAAAAAATATCTAATCATATCACAACCATGATCGTGATAACCATCTTTTAAACTTTCAGGCTTTAAATCGCCTGTACTTTCAGGATAACGCAGGCTTTCCAAATCCTCTTGTATCCCCCCACAATGTTCGTCAATATGAAATCTTCTGCTGCCATCTGCACTTTCAATAAAACTTCGCACATGGCTTTCGCCTGATGGCTTATTCCTAGATGTTTTATCCCTTACTGACTTTACTATTATACCTCTTTTTCTAAATATTTCTATATCCCCAAGACCTGATTGCCCTTGTGCTTGCATACCCGCAGGATCTCCAAAATATTCCATAACTTGGTATTTTTTAGCCTTAATCAACTCTATTAATGTATCAGTTTTTATGTTTTCTTCGTGAATTATTTCATCAATCATGTTAATATGCGAGATACCACCGACTTTATATACTTGAAACCAACCAACAGCAGGCATACGATACCCAAAGTCAATAGAACAGTAAGTTGGAAAATTAGAATTGTAGGGATAATGCCCAACATCAAGATTCCTATCAAAAGGATATACCCTACCTGCGAAACTTGTAAATTTTGCTCCATACTCTTGATCGAATACCTCCTTTGACATATTTCGTTTTCGTTCTACTATTACTGGGTTGCTTAAACCCTTTGGATAAGCGTGATGGTTTTCCCATGCAGGTGCTGTATGAGATTCCCACATATTATCTGTCTTTCCAAGCAAATACTTATCGTACACCCAATTAAATCCTTGTGGCGTTGTAATAAATATTGCCTTTCCATTTCTACGACCAACAGCAGGAGATATATACATATCCCAAATATCTTGTTTCATCTTTGCTGCCTCATCTAAAACTACTAAATCATACTCATCACCAACTAAAGAATCAGGATTATCTGCTGATAAACCTTCAATGCTGCTACCCCATTTAAATCTAACATACTGATCTTTTTCTGATGACTTTACTACTGATGATTTATTTGGTATTACCATTGTACGCCATATTTCATCAAATAACAATTTAGATTTTTTATAAGAAAGTCCAACTAATGCAACTTTTTTATCAGGCATAGATGCCATGAAAGATGCCTCTTTAGCAGAAGCAAAAGTTTTACCATAACCCCTTCCACATACTATAACAAAAAACCTAGAAGTTTTCTTTTTAGGGAAATGTAGCATAGACTGACCCTTGTGAGGTTTATACCCCATAAAGTCAAACCACTCTCTTTTATATGTCATTAGATTTTTATTCAAATATTAAAAAGTATTGTAAATACTTGCATTTTAAAACTATATTAATTTAAGTTAAGGTATTAGAATTGTGCAAGAAAATGTGGATAATATGTGGATAACTTGTGCATAAATTACAAAAAGGAGAGATATGTCCGAAGAGAAAGTACAAGAAAGCGTACAAGAAAGTCTTGATATAAAGACAGAGAATAAGCCTGAAGTTGCCGAAAATGGTTTATTGCAAGAAGTCATGGCTAAAAAAGCTACAATTAAAGAATTGCAAGCTAAATTAAGTGAATACGAAACTGCAAATGAAAAAACTAGGCAAAAACAATTAGCAGAAGATGGAAAAAAAGATGAACTCATAGCTGAACTTAATCAAAAAGTTGAGCATTTATCAAGTGAGCATACTCGTTTATCTAAATATGAAGATGATGAGAAAACTAATCTTATTGCATCTATTGCTGCTGATGAAACGGAAGCAGAAACTCTTTCAAAGGAAAGTCTTTCAACACTTCGTTTATTAAAAAATAAGATTGCTGCAAAACCTTCAGAAGCTCCAACAGCTCGTGGATCGGTTGGTAAGCAACCACCACCAACAGATTGGACTACACTTTCACCTAAAGAAGGCAAAGAAAGATGGGCTGATATTCTTGCAGCAGCTCAAAGAAAAATGAAAAATTAGGAGAAAAAAAATGGACATTACACTTTTAACGATAGACCCACAAATGCTTATAGATATTTTGACAGGAGTTTTGATTTGTGGTGCTGTTGGTGATTTAATGGATAAAACTTCAGGTGATGGATTCGTTCCTGAAGTATGGGCAGATGCAATTTATAGTTTCTTTTTTAGAGCTAATAAATTGCGTAATTCAGTTGATGATTATTCAGCACTTGTAAAAAATAAAGGTGATAAAATTAATATCCCTGCAATTTTAATGCAAACTGCACAAACTAAAACTCAATCAACTGCTGTTGTATGGGATACCAATAAAGGCTCAACACCACAAGCTCATGATGTAACTGCTGTTCAACTTGATATTAATACACAAATCTATCAGGCTGAAATATTTGAAGATATTTTGACAATACAAGCTCAATATGAACTTATTTCAAAATATGCAAAAGCATTTGGTGAGTCTTTAGCAAGAAAAGTTGAAACTGATTTATGGGCAGAGCTTGATGGTATGCAAACTACTGTAACTTTAACTGCTGATGATGCTATCGCAACTGCTGATCTTGAATCAATACTTGCTAATCTTTATGATTTAGATATTGATCCAAATCAATGCTCAATGGCTGTAAATCATCTAATACTTGCTGATCTTCTAAATCCAACAGCAGGTATAGGTTCTTACTTTGTTAGACAAGATGCAATCCCTTCAGGCTCAAATGCAGCAACAGGTAGCCATGTTAGCACTGGTGCAGTTGGCTTAATATATGGAATGGATGTATTCTTTTCACAAGCTATTAGTACAGGTGGAACTAATAGGAGTGGTGCAGTTTATGTACCATCTGCTTGTGCATTTGCAGCATCTCAAGATGTAAGAATACAATCTCAATACGATGTTGATTATCTTGGCACGAAAGTCATAGCAGATATGATTTATGGTGTTAAGCTACTTGATAGTGCAACAAATAAAATGGGATTAAACTTTGTTAATGCTTCATAATAGATAACATCGAAGGGGGTGGGTAACTACCCCCTTCAAATAAGGAGATTATATGAGTGTATATTTAAAAAATATTAGTGGTGAAGTAAGGGATTTTAAAAACATTGATGAGAAATCTTTAAGGAACTTGCTTGATTCAAGTGAGTGGATAAGAATAAAGGGGCTTAAAGATATGACACCCTATACCACTCCTAAAAAGAAAGCTAAAAAGAAAGCTAAAAAGAAATGAAGCCATCATATGAAAATACAGTTACAGGGCAAAATAGAGTAATTCGCAAAAAAGGTGATCTTAATGGGCAGGGTAAAGGAGATTGGCTTCGGATTAATCTTGTTGATGAGAAATATAAAAAAAATTATAATAAAATTTTCAAAAAATGATGCCTGACTTCAAAACACTTATAGAAAGAATAGGTGTCAATGAAGGATTTAGAAGTAAGCCATATCAATGCACAGAGGGTGTTTGGACTATTGGTCATGGAATTACTTGGCTTACTGAAGAAGAATCGTTACACATTTTATCAGGTAGGATTTCGCAGCTACATTTAAAGCTACTAGATGATTTAGACTGGTATGCAGATTTGCCTTCTGAGATACAAGGCGTAGTTATAGAAATGTGTTATCAGATAGGTTTTACAGGATTTACAAAATTTAAACGAGCAATAGCTCACATGAAAAATGCAGAGTGGCAATTAGCCTCAGAGGAAATGTTAGATTCACTATGGGCAAAACAAACGCCAAATCGTGCTAAACAACTTGCTGAGATCGTTAAAGAACACGGATAATGGATCAGTTCATAGGTGTTGCAGAAAGATTTGGATTACCTGTAGTGATGCTTATAGGAATGAGTTACGCACTAATGCACTTATTCAAATGGCTAGCAAATGATTTAATGAGGCAACTGCAAAACAATGCAGATAGAATTGAAAAGATTGTGATTACACTTATTGACAATTCTAAAAAAGAGCGTGAGCAAAACAGGGAAAGTTCTCAACAAGAAAGGGAGCTTAATAGAGAACATTTTAACAAGATATTTCAGAGATTGGATACACTTGTTGATGTGTTTATAAAGTCTAACGGGATAAAGAAATAATGGCTGATTTAGACCAAATAAAGCAACAAAGAGCTAGAGATATTCGCATAATGCGAGATAAGGCAGCAGTAAATATTGCGAAATGGGCATTGCCTACTATTATTTTATTATTTGCAGGCTTAGTTGGCTCGATTGTTTGGATAGAAGATATGTCAGCTATCGCTATCATTTCAGCAGCTACTTCTTCTACATCAATGGCATTGATTTCTATTCTAAATACGATGACAGGACATAAAGATAAGGAAGATCCGATTGTTTCTATTATTAAAATGTATTCAGAACAAAATGCTGCTCTTATTGAACATTTAAAACAAGAAAAAACTAAATCTCAATCTATCAGACTTGGAGATAAGGAAGTTAGTTTAACTGAAGGTTCTACTAATATTCATGTATCAGATGATGATAAGGTTTGGGGTAAAAATAAATTAGATGAATAACAGAGTGAGTGATAAAACCAGTTTAAATATTAGTTTACCTATGATTATTCAAATAGTAGGATTTATATCTGCTTTTGTTTGGGGTTATAGCCAATTAACAACTAGAATAGCATTTGTAGAGAATGAATCAAATAGAAATAGCCAAACAATAGCTGAAATGAAGGATTTACAAGATGCACCAATTCCTTCTGATGTTAGGCAAGATGAGTTAATTAGAATGATGGATTCACGATTAAGCAATCTTGAAGCAGATATGGAGTATATTAAAAGGAGTATTTATAATAAATGACAGATGAAGCCATAAAGATAATTCAGGAATTAGGATTTCCTATTGCTGTATGTGTTTGCTTGGCATTTGTTTTATATAAGGTTGTAATGTGGTTATTAGGTGATGTAGTAGGTAATACTTTAAATAGATTTGATGAGAAACACGAATCTTTACAACATAGATTAGATTTACTAGATAAAAAAATGTTTGATTTTGAAAGAGAAATGATGGATGAATTTGGAAAAACAAAGAAGTGGTTAGCAGAAATTAAATCAGATTTAAAAGTATATATAGATTTAACAATGAAAGGGAAATAAATGAAGAAATTAGGAGCATTTTTACAAAAGTTTGCATTGGATTAT
>VTLG01012932.1_pt1 | contig 33230 bp, 48 predicted proteins | sample 4694571 | NCBI WGS metagenome assembly VTLG01 (sample SAMN12604809, study PRJNA352737) | marine metagenome | biome: ENVO:00000447; feature: ENVO:00000209|ENVO:00000569|ENVO:01000036; material: ENVO:00002151; isolation source: viral sequences binned using virsorter ...
TGTGCTTGGTCCTTGCACACTTACAGCAAGTGTTGAATGTAAATCTAATATGACTTTAGGTATTTGTCTAGGCTCTCCAGTTAAAGGTCCACCTTGCACTGAAGCATCTATAGGTAAAGTTTTAAGTGTAGGTGTAAAAGCATATCCTATAAATGCCTGACTCAAACCACTCTTTACAGCACTAGCATCTATCTCACCACTTGCCACTGTAAACTCACCTAAAAAATCATTACCATTTGTTGCTTTTACTACAGCATTATTACTAAAGTGTGATGTTAAACTACCAAAGACACTGGCACTACCACTAAATGTATTGCAAAAATCCATAGGCATATCATCTTGGAACTCTTCTAAAAATAACTTTGTTGTACCTGAGCCATCATCTCTAGCACAAACTACAAACAATCTTTCATGTACTGCACAGATACTATGCCATAATCCTTGTGTATCCCATAAACTCCACCCTGCTTTTTGATCTCCTCTTACAGAATAAAACACAGCTATAGTGCCATCATTATTTATAAGAAAAGCATAAGATTCACTTCGATTCAAAGCACCTTTAATAGATGTCTGTTGTACTGGATCTAGTATAAGATGTGGTGCAAGACCTGATACAGCCACAGATGTATATGCACTTTCTGCATCTGTAAATAAAAACTCTCTCAATGCACTACCAGTTTTTTGTATAAACAAAGTAGCACCATCAAATACTGTAGGTTTTACAAAGCTAGAACCAAAAGGTGTCTGTCTTCTAATCTGTGCATTAGCAGGTGTCACTGGTTTATTAGCAACAGTAGGAATAAACAACTCAGCACCAGTAGTAAATATTTGTAAATCTCTATTAGATACTAAATGTCTTATAGAGAATATCTCACCCACATTAGCAGTAAGATCTAAAGCATCATTATCTTCAGCATCACCTATATCAAAATTAAAAAACAAACCTGACTTACTACCCCATATACCATCAGGCTGTGCCAAAGTGCCACCAAACCAAAGTCTATTTTGATGAAAGGTAACTGCCGCAGGATAACCACGAAGAGCAGAATAACTTTGTTCACTAAACTCAGTAGTAGCCGCACCAGTTACAATACGAGGGCTACCACCACCTATTGCACTAGATGTAGCAGTTGCACTACTACCTGCTGTAAATTCAAATGTATTTTCATCAGGAACAGCAGTAATAGTTCTTGCACCATTTATATTACTATTAGCTATCCCACCTACTGCACCTGCTCTTTCAAATGTAACAGATGCTCCTACAGCCAAACCATGCAATGCTTTTGTTACTCTTACTGTACCACTACCCTCGAAGGTTTTAATACTATCTATCTCAAGTTGCTGTCTTAATGTACCACCTACTGTTGCAGTAACTTGTGTAGCACTTGTAAATCCAGTTATGCGACATCTTGTTTCACCTATTAAAAGATCAACACCTACATGACCTGATACAAAATAATCTGCTGATGTAGTCAATGTTACACTACCAGTTGTGCCACTTGCAGTTATAGTCATGCCTAATGGCTGAAAACTAAAGTATGGCTGAAAGATATCATTTCCATCTCTTGATGTGTCAAAATTAAATGTAGACACAGTAAATGTAGTAAGACCAGTTCTTTCCAATATTCTAGTCTGAAATGTATTATGACATATAAACATTAGATCACCTTGCTGTGCAAACGTAATCTCTTCAAGATATGATGCTGATGTTGTATTAACTAACCATGATTGACTAGTAAGTGACTGTATAGATGACACAGTTCCATCAGTAGGACTTATTTGAAATATCTCAATCCTTGTATTACTAAATGCTATTATATATTTTTCATCATCTGAAAATATAAAAGGTTCTATTCTTACACTCTGTCTAAGACTAGCAAGTGCTGTAAATGCAGGATTACTACCAAAGTTATGTATTCTTTTTGTACCAGTTCTTTTTTTTAATCCACCTTCAGATCTAATAAAAAAGTTTCTTACCTGCTCACCTGCATTAGTATATACTTTTGTATCTGTCCTAGATGTTAAAGAAGGACTTATCTCTCCAAACTGAAAGTTATTTAATGGCACTCTTACTCTAGCCATTTAACTTCTCCTATTAGAAATAAATCTTGATGTAACTAATTTTCTTGTTGTTTGTTGTTGTGCATCTATATTTCTTGCTTTAGCCATAAGTTGATTGGCTTTTGTTTCCATTAACTGCATAAGTCTATCATCTCTAGCTATTGATGTGGCAAAGATAGATGCCAATGAATACTGTAGTGCTAAAGAAAAATAAGATGGAAAATCAACTTCATCTGCTCTAAATGTAAAATCTGCAACTAATGTATCTGATGAAGTGCTATCACTAAATACCTTGTCACCATATACTGTAAAGTCAATTAATCTATCATTTATTGTTACACCATGTAATACTAAAAGATTACTAGGTAACTGATGTGCTATATCAAACCTACCAGTAGGTACATCAGATAATTGATTTAGTACAGCTTGTTCTGTAGCAAATCGCCATCTAGCTGTAGACAGCATGGCTCTAACTGTATCTTCATACATATTAGTTGCTACTAAGGCTTCAGTACTAGAAGAGTCAAATGAAGTAATAGGTTCTGCACCAATAAGAACTAAGGCTCTTGATGCTATATCTATTGCTGAATTTGCTCTTGTACTTGCCATATAAAGATAGGGGGATTGCTCCCCCTACTCCTAATCTCCGTCTGTTTCTGCAACAGCAGTACCATCTGAAACGTCTACAGTAGTACCATTGTTTGATAAGACAGTTACAAAGTTAGTTGTTGGTGTATTCGTATCTTGCACAATCACCAAGTCACGAACATTTAACATATTTATAGATTCACCAGTAAAATAACCTGCTGAATTTACAGTAGCTATTGTATCTGTAGTTTGATAAATCCATAAGTTAACACCACTTGCTCCACCAATTCTGTGTAAGCCACTTGCACTATAAGCCATTTAAACCTCCCTTAATTATTATCAAGAAGTTCATAGACACCATTGTTATCAATAACAACAGCACCCATAGACATCATTGAGGTTGCTAAATGAGATACTTTTTCTGCAATATAGTTTAGTTCTGTACTTACATCAGCACCGATACCTAAACCAACAGCAGTTGTATGGTATGCCATATTCTTACCTGCTGTAATAGCCGCAGTAGAAAAGATCTTAAATCCTAAGAACTCTTTCATTGTCATGCCACCTGCAAAAGGTAAGTTCTGCTCACCAACAAAGTCTGATGATGCAAACTCAGTTATATTAAATAAGTCAGCATATCCCTTTGGGTGCATAGCAATATATCTGCCACCATCTTCTGGAATGTTTGCAGTGCCAAAAGTTTCAAATACAGCTAACAAATCTGCCTTTTCAACAGCAGAACTTGTGTCATGTATCTGTGTGCTATTAGCACCTGAATCCATTGCAGTATAAAGCAACTCGTCAGTTTTTCTTCCAAGAGCCGCCGCCGCACTTGTTGCCACAGCTTGTCGCTCATCTATATTGGTCTTTAGCTCATCTAACTTATCGATAAACTCTGCGGCAAAGAAGTCCTGCATTGTTACATCTACAGTTGTATGTGCTAGTTCCATTGGTGTTACTTGTCCATTTCGAGATTTAGTACTCGCAGTTCCAGTACCAATTTTCTGAAACCTTGCTGTATTTCCTTGTACGTTAGCTACAGTACGGACAGTATTTCTTAATTTACTACCCATTCTCTGATAAGCTAAATGTACTTCGGTCTCGAACTGGGTAATAAAGGCTGTATCTATTGTATTAGCCATTTCAGTTCTCCACTAAAAAGTTAAAGTTACATTTTATCTAGTTATCCAATGTTAGCTTCATCTAGTTATCCGTTAGGGCTATCAGCTACAAACTGGGCTATATTCTTTATTTACCAAAATTTTTTCGCCTTTGCAACGTACAAATCGCAAAACAGCAAAACCATTTATCATTATAGGCTGTTCTATAACTTCAAAACCTATATAATCTAACCATTGTAATGTCTTTGCATGATCAGCAGGTACTACATTTTCTAGCTGATAATACTTATTTTGAAAGTAATCTACTACTGGTACACACCATTTCAGAAACTTTCTTTGTATTTTATGTATATCATATGTACCTAATGCCCATATTTTACCTATCATATTATCAATTATAGGATTGCAACCAAAGATAAATGCAGGTTGTCCATCAATCATAACAGTAAAAGATTCTCCATTAGGCTCACGAATACCTGCCATTAAAGCACGAAAAGGTGTAGCACCATGAATCATACATTCACGAACATCTGCATCTCGCATATTGTTTTGTAGATAGTTTAGATGTTTTATATGTGATTTAACTATAGGATATCCATCATAGATACCCTCGCCATTAAAGTGTCTTGAAGCCATTAGTTACTTCTTGCACATATGCCTTATCTCTTCTTGCAGGATCATAGTATCTAGGATCTCGCATCTTTGCCATAAGATCTTCTATAGTTTGTTTTGCAGGAGCAGTTGCTTGATTATTTGGTTGTGCTTGTTGCATAGATCTTTGTATAAGTTCTAATGCTTTTATACCTTCTGCACTTGTGCCAAGTTCAGCAACAGCATCTCGCAAATCTTCAGGAAAAAACTTATTAACAAATAACTGTGTAGCCTCTACTCTTGCATTTGCATTATCGCCTAAATCTTTTTTTACTTGTTCAAGATCAGGTTGATTGCTACCAGTATGCTCTGCCCATTTAGCTATACCTTCATTAAACTCTTCTTGTGACAAACCATTATCCCAAGAATAATCTGCCCACCATTTAAGTAATGGATTAGTTGCCGCTTCAGCTTCATCAAGTATCTCAGGTATTTGATAGTCACCTGCACTAGCAGGTCTATTTGCATAGGCTTCTGTTTCAAGTTCTTGTAAGACTTCACTCTTTACATCTTCTTTGCTTTTACCAAGTTTAGATGCAAGTTCATCATATGATTTTTGTAGGTCCTCTCCAGTTTCAAACTTTTCATTTAACCAAGATGGTCTAGTTGGTTCAGCTACAGATTCATTAGTAGTTGGAGGACTAACTTCTGTTGGGGTTTCTGTAGCTGATTCTGTTGGTGTAGTTTGTTCTTCACTCATTTCTTTATCCTTTGTGCATGGTTGATTCTTTTAACTATTAAAGCCACTAAATATCTTTGCCCTTCCAAATGTCTAAGTTCTGCATCTGAAATATTAGCACCACTAACTGCTTCGATAGTTATTGACTTTAAATACTGTAACATCTCCAAACCATTTGGAGTTTTAAATACTGATTCTATTACTTTGGAAATTTGTTCGTCTTGTTCTTTGGGTCTAGGGTATCCGTCAACCCCCAAGTGTTGCGGCATCAGGTAGTTCTCCTTGTTGTTGCATCTGTTGTACTTGCTGTGCCATCTGTACTAACTGCCTTCTTTCATCTGCATCTCGGATTAAATTATCAGGCACACCAAACTTTTTGGCTAGATAAAGTGCAGTTTCTTCTGATGATATAAGTATATTTAATATTTCAGGACCGAATGAACCTGCGACAGTTTGTAGAAAACGATTAAGAGAAACAATATCTTGATTGCTCTGTGCTTGTGCTAGGGGAGAAACACTACGAATTTTAACTTCTCTACCATTGACTGTCGGTATTTCTATCCGACCCTGCTTCTGTAATATGTAGACAACTCTTTGTAATAATGGCTGTACCATTTCAGATTGCAGTCTACCAAAAGCTGATCCTATCTTTCTTGATAGATCTGCCATACGTTCTGCAACCTCTGTAGCTGATGCAGGTGTTCTATTTGGATCACCTAACATATCATTATACAAAGCTCTCTTTATATTATTCCTCATGTCATTTAAAACTAAATTTGCTACATCAAAAGAACCTGCCGCTCTAATAGGTTGTAGACCTTGTGAGTTCGGTGCTTTTGGAATGACTGTGCCAGGGACTAAGTTTACTGTGTCAACATTAATCACACCATCATCATCTATCTGATAGATGCCTGATATAGCCATCTGTGCATTTTCTAAAATCATTTCTATAGTAAGATTACAAGTCTTAATTGCACTAAGTGCATTTAATGCAGGACCTCTACCATATATCTCACCACTAGCTTTGCTCCATCTAAAAGCTATAAATGGATTTGATCCTACACCTTTATATATCTCAGACATAATCATTACTTTATCTGAAACATCTATAATATAATAACCATATTTTTCCTCATTAGGATCATCATATAGTCTACAAGATACTTCTAATATTTTTGATTTGCCTTCAGGTTCTCTAGTAATTCTTTCTGCTATTTGTGGTGTAAATACTGCATTAGGATATGCGACTGGCATATCTTCATTTTTAATAGATCTTTCTCTGTATATATGATCTATCTTACCATCAGGTCCACTATCTAAAACTACATGAGGTAATGGTATAGATTGAAATCTAATAGGATTTACTGCATCACCTTCCATAACACATATAACAGCAGTTCCTAGTGCCAAGTCTATAAAGCATTCATGTATTTCTTGTGCAAAGTTTGATGTCTGTAATATCTCAAATACATAATCAGTTACTTGATCTAGTGCATTATTTATATCATCTCTTTCTTCTTCAGGTACTTCCTGACCAGTAACAAAGTCTGCCCATCTAGCAAAGTTAGGTGTCAATCCTGATTGTAATCTTGAAGCAAACTCTTGCACCCCAACAACTGCTGTTTCATCTAAGATTCTATCATCTCGTCTTTCACCAATCGTAACAGTTTTAAAACCCTGACGTTGTGGCAAAGTAAACTCAAAGATTTCATCATAAATATCTTCAAAGTGTAGCCTATGAGATTTAGACTTCTCGTAATTTTGAAGTAATTTTTCTACAGTTTTTTCGTGCATTACATATCGTATTCGTTATAAAAACCTATGCCACCACCTGAGCCTCGTAGCAATGATCTTCTACCAGTACCCTTTCTTTTTGCTGTTATATTTTCTTCAAGAACATCTTGTCTAGCATCTGCTCTTTTTTGAGTTTCTACTTCTTGAACAGCCTCTCGTTCCATCTTCTCTTCCTTCTCCTCTACTGTTGGAGGAGGAGGTGAAGGTCTACCACCACCTAAACACATAGCATCTCCTTTACATTCTTGCCCATAATCCTTGCCTTCTTTGAGGTTTTGCTCTGCGACTAAAGACATCATAATCTACTCTAGCATTAAATGTTTCTATTTTTTTATTCATGCCTAGTACCTGCCTTCCCTCACCTGAACCCAACATCAAATACTGTAAAGCATCATGGATATGTGAGTATCTATCTTTAAGAGGTTTATCTTCATATCGTTCTCCTGACACCTGAAGTCTACGATATTGATAACCTCCCTCAAATCCTTTTACCAATTCTTTGCACCTAAAGTCAATCAAAATCCCTGATAAGCCATCTACCATTCTATTTAAGACAGATGCCACAGATTCTATTCGTAACGCAACATCATTACTTTGCGTAGGTCTAGCAGTTAATCCTGCACCTCTTAATATCTGAAAAGGTGTTGATTCATCTGTTTGAGATCTAAAATCACCTGCTGGGTCACCATATATATAAACTTCACAGTTTGCATATCGTGTTGCTATTTCTGCACGAAGTAACTCTGCAAACCTAACAACACCCATATCAAAAGCTACAATCTCTTGTAGTATATTCCATCTACCTCTAACCTTTTGACCAAAGACTGCCGCAGGTGTAAGACCAAAGTCTAATCCAATATATAATGGCACACCATCTGCAACTGGTATTTCTTCTTTTGCAACATGAGTATCAGCCACAAACATATTATAAACTGGCTTACCATCTTGAATACTACCAAGTCTATTCATAACATAGACATCTATCCAAGACTTTGTTTTACCTTGCACCAAGTTAGGATAGTATGACTCTAATATATTTTTAGTATTTTCTGCTTTATCATTTGGCAAGTATCCACTAACAACACCATCTTCATCTTTCTCTTCTATCATGCCACTAGGCTGTGTAAAGAATCTCCAATTATCAGGCTTTATCAACATACGACTTTCTTCTAAAGTTATATGATCTGGTACTGGTACTTCACCTGACATAATTGACCACCAGTGATCTTCTTCAGGACTATTAGTATCACAGATAACACCTGACCAAGATGCACCACCATCTTTAACACTAGGGTATCTGCCAACTCTCATAGTACAAGCATCAATAATAGACTTAGGTATTTCTCTAGCTTCATTAATCCATACACCAGTAAGTTCTAATGATAATAATTTTTTAACATCTTCAGGTCTATCAAGTGCAAGAAAGATAACTTCCATCTCAAGATCACCTGCTGATATGTTATGAGTATATGGCACAGACCAAGCAAATTTTCCCCAATCTTCTTCAGGAAACCAATCAAGCCAAGTCTTTATAGTTGTTGTTCTAAGTTGTGGATTAGTATTTCTTATAATCGCCCATCTGCTTTTTCTTTTACCTGACTTATCAGGTTCTTGTAATAAAGCTCTTCTAAATATTTCTATGCTACAAGCAACTGATTTGCCACTACCAACTGGACCTCTTATGCCACGAAAAAAAGTATTGTCTTTCATAAAAGACTTTAAGACTTCGCCATCAGGTTTATACTTAAACGTTATCAATGTTTGTATTAACTCCGATCCTAAGTAACTTATCTACTGTTTCAGGACCAATAACAGCTATAACTTTATCTGCTTCCCTATCAGTACAGAATTGTTCAGGGTGATGTTTTAGGTGTACTCTTTTGACAACCTCTCGAAGTATTCTTCTCTCTTCAATCTTTAATGTGTGTAGAAAGCTCATTCTGTAACCTACGAGTAGCTTCTGTATTTTTTCGTTTTTCTTGCAATCGCTTTTGGCTGTTTAGATACCTGTTTACCTCTTCTAGTTGCCTCTCGCTTTTTAGCCGTAGAGGCGGCATATTCACTGGCAGAAAGAGCCTTAATTGCTTTCTCAGGTAGATAACGTTCGCCAGTAGCTTTTGGTCCTTGTGTACTAGGTTTACCTGATTTAGTTCTCCATTTCTGTCTTGTCCATGCACGAAGTGATCTCTGTGATTTAGATAGTGCCATTATGCCTGAGCCTTTCGTATTTTATTTTTACCTCTTTTAAAAATATTTACAACTGCTCTTTTCTTCATAACCTTTGCTCGTTGCTCTCCAACAGTAAGGATCTGTATCTTTCTAGCAAAAGGTTTTCTAACTCTCATAACCTTTCTAACAGTAGCACGAGCATCAGCAGGAGTAGCAAATTTTATAGACACAGTATCTTTTGGGTTCTCGTCTGTATAAAGTCTGCGACCAGTACCCTTTGGTTTCTTACCAGTTCCTACTTTTGGATCTGCCATCACCTTCCAACTTTTTTCTGTGCTTTCTTATGACTGGCTGTAAACGACATACCTGCCATCATGTCCTTTCGCATACTTGCCATATGCTTGGCACTATGATGTTTGCTATGTTTCTTAAGAGCTTCTTTCTGTCTAGTAGTAAGTGCCTTCTTCATCTATAGCCTCCACCTTTTGCTTTGTATTGTTTGGCTAACATCTGTGCCTTACGAGCAGACCATTGTCCTGCCTTGCCACCTTTAGTTCCTGCCTTGATCCTATTGAACAAGGCTTTCCTCATAGATGGTTTAGTATAGTTACCTGCCTCATTGACTCTGCTCTTTGCCATTACTTTTTCTTTTTAGCTTTCATAATTTTTTGTTGTAGCTGTTTTGGTAAAGTCTTTTGTTTCTTAGTAAGACCACCACCATTAGCTTTCTTCTTCATAGGGGATTTCTTCATTGAGTGATAGGGCATAGCTTTCTCCTTTGCTGATTTTATTTGTACGAACTCATGCTCGTTTCTTCTTTGCCTTATTTCGTTTAGTAATCGCTCTAGCCTTTGCACGAGCATCTGCTTTACTCGAAGCACCCCATGCACGAAGCGATAATAATAATCTAGTAGGTTTGCCTTTAGCATCTCTTTCAGGTCCTTTCATATTTCCCATTCTAGCTAAAAAAGAAGCTCGTCTGGGATTGTCACCACTCTTAACTGGTGCTTTTAATGTGCCACCAGTTTGTCTTTTATAACTGGCACGACCCCTAGCATTTAGTCCACCTTTAGGATTCTGTCCTTCTTTTCTTTGCCATGCAGGTGTCTTTGCCATATCGAACCTTTTTAGCCATTAATGTTTGTAAGACTGGTGTTGTAGAGTAGACCTCTTACTTTTTGACCCCCTACCCCCTATGGTCTTACATAGCGTACCTAAATCTACATCTATTATTGTTACACTACCAATCATGTCAAGTCTATACTTACTTGGATTGTACCAGCGACTAAGTTCATACTCTTCTCGATAGGCTTATACCCTGCTCTATCTAGTATATCCTTACTGGCTTCAAGCTGAACGTACTCACTCTTAGCCGATTGACTTAGCTCTAGCATCTTATTCGAGGCTTTCGTAGCATTCAATCCTATACTCTCTCTAACCCTTTGTTGCATATACTCTTGTATATGTGGCAACCTCAAAGTCTTACTGGCTGTCACTCTACCTGATTCACCCTTAGCATATCCTGCTATTTGACTAGCTTTCTTTACACTACAACCATTTGCTACTATCGTATCAACCAGTAACTTTTGCTTTTTCGTAATTCGTAGCTTATCTAACAAGAGATCCCCCCTTACCCCCCTTTTATGAACGAGTCAAAATTACTTGTCAAGGGTATTGGCTAAGTCATTGATTTACAACTATATAACCATCTTGCGTAATGCCATGCCTAGTCGCCAAAAGCAAGAGTTCCCCTTCAAGCTAATCTAAGCGTTGCAGTTTTTGTTGTGTTCAATATTGTGCAACGCTGAGAATCGCTAGAAGCCCAACCACTTCCCCTCTTGCTTTTGTCTTTGTATTCATGGCATTCGGTTGGTAGGGATTCACATACCAACGGATTCCATCACACTATATCACATTTACACATATATCTAGTATAGGAGTTGTGATATCCATAGCGTGGTGTGTTAGTCGTTGTATGATACACCTCAAACACACCACTTGTGAATCCTCAACATACACTTCGAGTGTATTATGAGGATCAAAAGATCTGAAGATCGCCCATATCTCTTGACTCTTCATGCGATAATATCGAACCCTATGATCAACAAGTCTCTCTGCGAGGCACACGTGGGGAAGCAGGTACGCTCGTCAGTATACCACATTAGTAAAGGGTAATCCCAACCCCGTTTCGATATCAGTTTCTATGACGACATTTGGTTAGGATTATCTGCTAAAGCAGACTTACGCCCTTGACTTAATGTGAACGAGAAAGGTATGAGCTTCCCCACGTGTAAGGGGTTGTTTAATTTTAACCATGATTAAATTATGAAAGGAAATATCATGTCTAAAAATACTAAAATCGAAAATATATCAAATATAATTCTTAATGAAACACCTGATACTCTATTCAATGATGTGGATACATATCTTATCGATCAACCATTGAATGCAGACGGATCTAAACGACAAGGTTCTGAACAAGGTGAGAGAATGGAAAATCCAAAATACAACTTAGATCTATTCCTAATCTATGGTGGCATGGCTGTATCATGTGCATACTCTTTGGCATCTGCTAAACAATACCTCGACAAAACACAATATACATACGATCAAGATGTACAAAGGTTTTCAATAGACGAAGTCAGAGGTACATATGTTGAGATTGCTTATATGGTTGCACAAGACAAATACGACTTATGTCAAAAACTATATAACCAATTTACTTCTCTCTTCTCTGATGTCATGGGTTATGATTGGGGTACTGAGAATGGTAAGGTACAACCAAACTATGGTATAGAGTGGTTTCAAAATAAGAAACAGTATAAATTGGCTAAACAACCAATGCCTACTATAGCTAAAAAGAAAGTTACTGCAAAAGACAAAGCACTAGCTAAAGCCTAAACTTAAACTGAGGTAGGAGATTCATTCTTCTACCTCTTAACTTATCGGAGATTGATTATGTGTAAATATGTAGAAAGATTAAACAATGGTGATGTAGATCAAATGATATATAAACATTATGGTAAACTTTACAAACACAGTAAACAAAGTAGATCTTATTGGAAAGAAAATATATCAAACGCAGTACGTTTATGGAATGACACACCACTTGCTGAACCAATTCGTGATGTATATAAAGATTTAAGAACAAAGTATGAATTAAATACAAGTTCATTCTTATTAAACAGAATTGCATTTGAAAGATGGTGTGCATCAAAATTCGTACACGGAAATAAATGGTAGGGCTAATGCTCTACCTTTTTTCTTTTTTCAAACACTTAAGTCATTCTTTCGGTATCGAACCTCAACAATGACATGAGATTCCTTCTCATACTCTGGGTAGTAGCTAATGCCATCAGTCAGTGCCAGGCAACCCCTGCGTGTAATAGCTCGAGGCACGAGTTTCATGTCATCATCTTGAATTGGATTTAAATTATGAAAATAAATAAACAAACTATAAAAAGAGAACGAGGTCCTATCATTGTAATATTAATATTGATCTCAATATTTTATTTCCGTGAGGACATACGTTTAATACTACATTGCAAACAAGTACACGACTTTAACTTAGATCACCACACAAACTTAAGGAGGGTACAATGATCTATATACTCAGTACCATACTCGGTACACTACTAACCACCATAGCATTATATGGTACATATTCATTTGTAGAAAATGATTTGTTTATAATGGTATGGTTAGCTATCTATACATTAGGCATTTATGTCACAATGTATGGTGTCAACAATACAAAAGAACGATTCTATATAACAAGGAGGTAATTATGAATCACATGACACAACTAGCAAAACTCGTAGACAAACAAGGTGACTATGACTTTCCAATAGACACCATATCAATGGCAGGTACATATGATGATGACTGCGAAACAAAACTAGTCAAATGTCCTGACAAGATGATGATTGTTCGTAAAGATACAATGGAATATCTTGGCAGTCATTCAATATCATACAAACCAGTAACTCATCAAGAAGTACTTGATCCTATCATTGACATAGCAGAAACACTCAAAACACCATATGTTACACAAATAAATATGTTAGATAATGGTTCTATGATGGACACACGGTTGATATTCAAAGAGATATGCTTTGAAGATCCTGCATTACAAAGCTATGTTGCATTTCAAATATCAGTTCGTAACTCATACAATGGAGTCTGGTCAGTTATGATACAAGCTGATGGACTTCGTATGTTTTGTCTAAACAAATGTACAACACCTGATAAAGTTGCTAACTTTAGACTCAAACATAATGGTCACTTTAAGTATAACTTTGAGCATCTTAAACACTCAGTAGATTTGTTTCGTAGTAATGAACAAAGATATCGTGACTGGTACAACACACCAGTTAGCACACAAGATGCAGACTATATGTTTTCAAAGCTAACTTATACAGCAAAGCCTACTATTGATGGTAAGTATCGCAATGAAACACAATATGCAAAGTTGCAACAACATTGGGGTGATTATCAATACAATCTTGGTAAGAACAAATGGGCATTGTATAATGCAGTAACACATTGGATATCACACCCAGTAAATGTCAGTAGCACCAACAAAACTATTGTAGAACGTAATAGTAAAATGGTAAGCTATATGAATAGTAAAGACTCAATACTCAACTAATGGAGGTAACGTTGATAACATACACGACAAACGAACTAAAGATGTGTGAGAATATAGCACGAGCTTCTCACCCATCAGAATACAGAGATATATTCAAACACATAACACTCTGTACCAAACCCTATGGTGATCTACACCCTGAAGTGTGGATCAACAAGATGACTGCCAAAACTACAAGTATGTGGGAACAAAACCACCCTGATCTTCAAATGTCAGACATCATTGAAGAAGTATTAGTTGACAGCGGCATCAAGCACATGAACTTCAAATAATACCTTGTCGTGGGTAGTAGGCAGGTAGATAGGCATCTACTTGCCTACATTTTACAATGAAAAACACAGTAAAATATCAACACAAAACACTAATAGATCAGCTTGTGTCACGAAGAAAAGAACGTCATCTTTCTCAAGAGTCACTAGCCTTATCTATTGGTGTGGATACCAAACTGTTTGGTCAATGGGAACGTAAACTTGTTGAACCAAAACTATTTAACTTGCTATGTTGGTGTGAAGCATTGCAAGTTTACTTAACAATATCAAAAGATGATGGAGAGTTTTAATGACTGATCTAGAAAAAATAGTGCAAGAAGGCATGGATAAATCTTATCTACAAGGAAAAATAATTGTATTACATGAACTGATTAATAAACTTAAATCACAAGTGATACTGCTTGAAGAAGAATTAGAAAAAGGTGGATTTAGTGCCAAGCAAAAGTAAGATCAAAGGTAACTATCATGAAAACTGGTTTGTAAAACTATTCAACTCATGGAAGTACCCTGCAAAAAAAGTACCACTATCAGGTAGTCTTGGTGGTGAACATACTGGTGACATCAAAATCATTATCAATGGCAAGGAGTATGTAGCAGAGATAAAATACAGAGCAGTAGATAAATTCCCTAGTGTTTTCAAGGTGTTACAAGCTAGAGATATTGCTTTTTATAAACGTAAGACTGGTGATCCTAGATGGGTTGCTATTATTCCAGATAAAATATTCAAGGAGGTAATTAAATGAAATGTGTTATCTGTAAACAAAACATTGATATACTTTATCATAATGGCAAAGCAATATGGGAAGACGGACATAATGCTGAACCTATATGTGAAGGTAGATGTTGCACAATATGCAACGACACAGTAGTAATGCCACAACGTATTACTGATATGCAAATGAGCTTACTCGAAGGAGGTAAAGATGGGTAATGTTAAGAAAACATTATACGATTATTATGATCGTGTAGTTTCAATCGAAGGATTGCAACGAGTGATAGATGAATCTGATGATGTGTCACAAGTACAAAGATTCATTAATTATAATATGAAACCAAAGTTTCAATCTGAAAAAGATATGTGTAACGACATAGCAGTAGAACTTTGGAACGAGTATTGGGGTGATTACATTGAAGCTAATTACTAAAGATTGGCAACCAAGCCAAGCAATCATGGAAAGATACAAGGAGGTAAACCATGACAGAGAACTCAAACATTTCAGACATTTCTACATACACAACCAGTATCGAAAAGAAAACTGGGATAACGAATATAGCAAATGGTGTGACAAACAACTCAGTCGCAGAGCTAATCATAAAAAGATACTCAGACAAACCAAACCATCACACAAAACTGATTCGTTCTTCCATAGAATCATTACTGAACTGTCAGATAAATGAACGAGTAAACAATCAGTATATGTTTTTCAGATGGGATATGCCTTGCATATCTGATGTAGCTGATGGACTCGTCAAGAGTGAAGAGTCTATTACACAGCTAATGAAACATGGCATGACTGTCGCTGATCCAAAAGATATTGAGAAATGGATTGTGGAAGTTATGGTATGCACTACAAAACAATCAGCACTTACAGAAAAAGACATGGCACTCAAAGCTCGTGTGTATGCAGGTAAGTTGTCACATATACCTGCCGACATACTTAGATATTCTTGTGAACAAATATGTTTGAAGAGTAAGTTCTTTCCATCACTGGCAGAGATCTATGAGTTTGTTCAGCCATTGCTTTACTATCGTAAGTCACTGGTTGAATCTGTATCACAACAACTAATATCAGCGAAAGGATATTGATATGACCCTAGCAAAATGGCAGATAAAAGATATGGAATCATTAGAAGGTAGAGATCTTATGTGGTTCTTCCTCGATTGTTGGGATAACAATCTATTCGAAGGAGATCATGTAACTCAGTTTCTATGTGACCACATAAGTGAAAGTTCAATCAAAGAATATATTAAGGAGGTTGCTGATGAACAATGAAGAAAGATTTGAGGACGTACCAATAGAAGTATCTGATCGTGATAGATACGGAAAGGTACATATAAAAAGTTACTATGATTTTTATCAGTCAATATTATTTGTGCCTGATAAAAACGACAACCTGCAACCTGCAGGAATGTCATCTACCCACAAAGATTATATCTAAATACTTGATATAATTACATAATTAGTGTATGCTGATAGCAGAAAACGGAGGACTAAATGGCAGTAGAACTAAGACTATCTGCTCATGCAGAAGATTATATCAGAGGATCTGATATGGTGTCACTCATGAGTGGTAAATGGAATGAACTTTGGAAAATCAAAACTGGTAAGATTGGTCGTGTAGATTTATCACACGAGTTTCATGTCTTGCTTGGTGTTGAAACAGAAAACTTTAATCTTATGTGGTCACAACGAGCATTTGATTATGAGTGGTCAGCACAGAAAAAATTTGAAATGTCATATGGTAGCATACCATTTCAAGGTACAGTTGATGGCTACGATAAAGACAAGCATATGATTATCGAATGCAAACATACTCATGGCATGAATACTATGGAGAATATGATTAACTTCTATATGCCACAAGTACAGTTTTATCTTTACATATCCAAAGCAAAGCAATGTTTATTGTCCGTCATACTTGGTAATAAATATGATGGAGTTATTATAGATGCTAGTGAACAGTATCAAAAACAAATGCTTACACAAATAAAAATATTTTGGGATTATGTAATACATAATGAAGAGCCACAAGATATGCACATTGCCACATCTAAAAGCATTACCGATAGCATACCTATCAATGGCAAAACCAAGCGAGATGTATCAAAGAGTAACAGTTTTACTGAAGCTACCAATGCTTACATGATGTTTGAAGAAACAGCTAAAAAGTTTGAGAGTGCAAAGAAGCTACTCAAAGAAGAGATCAAGCCTGATGAAGCAGAGATCTACAATGATGTCTTGTCAGTCAAGCGAGATAAGCGAGGGTCAGTTCGCATCACAAAGAAAAAGGGTGAGTAGACCCAACTCACCCTAACATCTATCTGGAAACGGAGGTAACACATGACAGATAAGATTATTAATACCAAAAAGCAGACACCTAGTAAAGTATATAACTTAGCTAGTGCTATGCTTGAGTTCCAAAAACTATCAGTGACTGCCAAGAAAGATGGCAAGAACCCACATTTCAGAAGTAACTATTCTAAACTTGAGTCTGTTATTGAAGCAGTCAATCAAGGCAATCAGTTTGGTTTGTTCTTTACTCAAGAGATTGAAGTCAAAAACTATCAAAGAGATATTGTTGTAGTTACTACTGTACGTCATACAGCAGATGACAATACATATGTATCCAAGCTACCAATACTTCTTGATGAAGCAAGTATGAAGAATCCACAAAAGATTGGATCAGCTATTACATATGCAAAGAGATATACACTACAAGCTGTGTATGGTCTGCCATCAGAAGATGATGATGGTAACGAGGCAAGTAAGCCAAGTATAAATATATCCAAGCCAAAGCCAAGAGGAGAAGATGATGGATTATGATAATACAGATAGAGGTAGCTTTTTCAAACCACGAGCAGATGAAAGTCTGCTTGTGCAAGGTAAGCTAGATAGTAATGGTACAGAGTACAGAATTGTAGTAGTTAAAGCATCACTACCTGATGGTGGTACTGCTCGTGATGTCTATACTAAGATTGGTACTATGTATGAGAATGATAAGTCTACTAATGAAAAGTCACCTGACTTTAGTGGTCCTATTACTTTACCTAATGGTGATCAACGTAGGATTGCTTGTTGGAAAACAGTATCCAAAGATGGTCAAACAAAGTTCTTATCAGCTAGAGTTGGTGATCGTACACCACGAGTAGGTGATGATGTTGTTACAGTTAATAATGATGACACGGAGGTTATAGATGAAATCCCATTTTAATTTTGATGCAAAGGCAAGAACCCATGATCCTAAAACATCATGGGAAGCCGCAGAAAAAGTTGACACCACTAGACTTGAAAGGATTGTACTAAAAGCAATCCAAGCACATGGCGAAGGTGGTGCTACACACGATCAAATAATTACATATCTTGATATGAGATTTAAAGGTGCTTATCGTGAGGGAAGTATCACACCTAGATATGCTACTTTAGAACGAAAAGGTTTCATTAAGAGAGATGGCACTACTCGTAAAGGTAGATCAGGAAGAAGCCAACTTGTGATGTTTTATCAGGATACTGGATATAGAGAGGTAATAAGCGAAAAAAAGTCTTGATTTAAGAGCCATACAGAGGGGGAAAGCACCCCCTCTAGTATAATTGTACCCTAGAATTACGTTAATTCACCCACACTTTTCATTTCGTCAACAAGCCTCATTGCCCTATTTGGCACTTGTTTTGCCCACTTCGAGTCTGTCATTTCGTATGCGGCTTCATACCAATCACGATTATCAACAGCTTTTTTCATTTTATGAAAGCGAGATAGTCTTGGTCTACCCATATTGAACATCATGTTAGCAATAATGTGCTGTACTTTCTCTGGAAGATCATCAAAGTTATTATATAAAAGTTTACATTCATCAATAGTAACTTCTATATCTTGATCAAACAGTTCATTTACTCTCTCCTCAGATACTTCTGTGCCAACTGGTTTACCATATTCTTGATCCCACTCAGTGACAAGATGTCCTATCCCAACAGTAGGTAAATTTAAGTGATCGAGGTACACAGCATTGACACAGCCTTCATCTCGTTTTAATTCTTCTCTTAATAATTCTATGTTCATTTAGTCATACCTTTATACTTTTCAAATGTACGAAGTCCACCCAAACCAAGCATACCCATCAGCACAGTCATCAAAGATCCCATATCAAACTCAGGCAAAGCAGGAAGATCAAAGCCAAACATAGTAGCAAAAAATAAAATAAACTGTGATAGGACAAAGTGCCACATCAAAGCAATGCCACAAGTCCAACCAATAAAAGGTCTCCATGATGCAACAAACCAATGTCTTGATTGTGCTTCAGCTTTGTTTACTTCTATCTGTGACTTAGCAAGTTCTTGTGCATGACGTTCAGCCATAGTAGCTAACTCATGTGCAAGTTTATTCTTAGTATCTTTGTCCTCTATAAATTTACCAAGTAACTTAGTAGCAGGACCAATCAATGCTTGTATCATTAGTACACCCTCACTTTCTTTTCATCTACTCGTGGTACAAGTTTACAAATGCAGTTGTATTCCATGTTCTCACCAGTAGCACTATCATATGTTTGATTACTTAAATACTCTGTATAGAATGTGCAGTCAGCAACATTTCTAAAATAGATTGCTCCTTGTGCCACACCATTAAGATAACAAGCTAACATAAATGCAGTCATATAATACCTTTCTTCTTAGCTATTACTGCAAGTACAGTTACTACTCCTGCAAGTAAAGTAGTTATTAGTATAATTAAAATAATTTTTAAAACTAGTTCTTTGATTTCTTCTCTTCGTTTCTTAGCTTTTTCTGCGGCTTCTCTTCTAGCTTTCCTAGCTTCAGCGCAGTATGCTTGGTAATCAGTCCACAAACCTGCTCTACCATATAGTTGCATATACTCTCGTAGCTTATCATGTTTCACTCGTATCTGTTCAAGTGCCATGAACTCTTCAAGATCATTGTCAGTCTTACCTAATAAATTAGTCCAGATACTATTACGTTTTCTATGAAGATCTTTCTGTAGCTGATCCTCAGCACTCACAAAACGACTTATCGCAGATCCTGCTGAGGCTATATCTTTACCATTTTCGAGTGTTTGTTTGATGACTGCGAATGCACTATTTGCGATCATAAGCATTTCTAGCACAGTATCACCTCACATTCAGAACCTTATCTATCTTATCTTCTAGTCTGTGTAAAGCTTCCATCACACGACCAGACGTATCACGCAAGTCTTGTCTTGTTGCGTATTCTTCTCTTGTTTTATTCAGAAGTATTTGTAATCGTTTAACTTCTGTGAACATTTTATTAAATGCCCAAGCAAATGGCATTATAATTAATGTAATAATTATATTCCAAATAAAGGTAGCATCAAATGCCATTAATCAGCTTCCTCTATCTTGTTGCCTTCAGCTACCCATTCTTGGATTGCTTGGTAGTGTCTGTTAGCAGGGTCTAGTGGTACAGACATAAGGACACCATCTATTGTAGCACTTATACTTGAATTATTTGTTTCTTCTACATCTTTAAAATATTTAGCTTTTGTAATATTCATAATATTTCCTATAATTCTGCATCAAAATTTAATCCAACTGCACCATCATGGTGACGTATAAAACCAGATTTATTAGCACTTAATCCAGAAGTTGTTATAAAAGCAGCAGTGCCACTTTTAGATGGAACACCAGCTATACCTGAAAAAGAATCAAATGCGTTTGTACCACCATCATGTCTAAATACTGCATCTTCTAAATCTTCCCCTGCTTGTGTTGGTGCAGCTCTCATTTCTACTGGAAATTGCACTAAACCTACTATTTGAGTAGAGCTTGTAGTAAAAGCATCACATAGATATTGTGATGATGTATCTGTAACTCTACGATAATAATACCTCTGACACAAAGCTAGTTCTTCCCCAAATGACCTATGCTCAAATGGTGTGGCTACAGAGCCTACTTCCATTTGTATGCCAGTAATATACCATTCGTTGTCTGTTGAGGACATTATATTTGCTGCTTGTCCTGCATATCTGCTAGATGTAGCTGTGGTTGCCCAAGATGTTCCTAAAGAACCTGTTGTAAAATTACTGCCTGCCGCAACACAAAATGATATTTCAAGTCCATTAGTAGCATCATTGTCAATAGAAGTTGCTGTGTTCGTTGGCAACTTTAGTATTTTTCTTTCCCAAGTATTAGCACTTGATATTGTATATTGTTTTGTAATCGTGCTTGTTCCTGCCGCATTTAATCTAAACTCAACAGTATAAACTCCAGTTACATTGGAACGAACATAAAAAGATACAGTTACTTCTTCAGAAGCACTTGAACCATAGTTGAAGTGTTGTATATCCTGACCTTCTATTTTGTAAAGAAACCTAACCAGCTCATCTGCATCAAGTGATGATTCAGCAGTAGTGCAATCTAATTTTTGTGATAATGAAAATCCATCAGGTGCAGTAGAAGATTGAGATACCTCAAATGCAAAGTTGTCTGTATTATTTGTTAAAAATTGTATTCTATCAATAGTTTGATAACCTGTTGATGTTGATGGTGTACCTCTTTGTGCTACTTGCATTGCACCATTGATGATAACATTCCTTCGCCCACCAATCTGACTATTGGTTAGGACTTCACCCATCTTTGCTAATTCTGCCGCTTTGGTCATTTGTTACTCCTACCCACAATACATAACACAAGACACTAATTTTTCATTTGTATCACTGTTACCTATTGTTACTTTACCAATCGTTTTACTTCTAATAATATCATCTGATTGTACTTTAGCAGTACCATCACCATTACTTTCGAGCAAATCACCTTTGCTACAAGCTCCTGTAACCCTAATTGAGCCAATACCCACAGATGCAACTATAAGTTTCCCATCATTATTAAATTCTGAAACAATACCATAAACACAAGGGTCACCTACAGATGTAGAAACTTCAACTTTTGGGTGGTCTGCTCTTGTTTGACCTGCTTTAGGATGAGTGATTGTGTTACCTTCTGTATCAGTAGTGTTGTTAGGGTATACGTCTAAAGCATCTATAGTGCTTACCACTGTGCCAACAGGTGTATTGGTAGGTATTCCTGAACTTTCGTGTCTACCTGAAAATCCATTATAAGATACTGTACTACCTGATACAGATATATCACCTTCTTTAACATTTCCCTGTCTAAACTGAATTAATTCACCATCAGAAGCATTGCGATTGAGGTAAAGCACACCTAAATTTGAATTGCTTGATTGATGACCGAAAAAAACATACGCATCATCTTGATTTATACCAGTAAACCAAAATCTGTTTGCTGCTGCAACATTAGTACCTATTTCAACTCTATTATCTGCACTATTTATTAAAAATGTATTTGCACCACCATTTGATGTCTCAACACGAAAATCTATATCTTGACCATCTTGATTAACAACAACAGAATCTCTTGTAACTGTAAGAAGTTCTCGTGATGTTCCTGCTACCATAACATTGAAAAATATATTACCATCTTCTGTGCCATCACTAGCATCTTTTAGTGTACTGCTAATAGTTGCATAAGTTATATCTTCAGTATTATCGTTTCTACCACGAAAACTAATTTCCCCTAGCAAATCACCATCAGCAGGTGAGCTAGAAATTCTTTTAAAGTCTAGTAAAGGTCCGTGATTAGCATCATCATCAGTACAAGCAAGTACAACATTATAGGCTTGACCTGTTGTTTCAACATTTAATTGACCACCATGGTCTGTAGATGTTCGTATGCCTATAGCATTGGCACTACCATCAAGAAAAAACATATTAGCGTCATCATTAGATTCAATACGAAAATCTACACTTGCACTATCGTCATTGAATACAACACCACCTGACACACCACCTGCTAATGTAACTGCACCATCAAACGTACCACCATTAGTCTTGCTTACTGTATCTGCCACTGAGAATACGTCATACACAACAATTACAATCAAGTCATCAGCACTAGCACCTTGTGCCAATACAACAGACGTACCACTGGTGCTTGTATAGTCTGCACTACCTAGCAGTACACCATTCTGAAATACATCTAGATAGTTTGTATCAACATAAGATAGAGTTACACCCTCGTTACTAGCACCAGTAAATGTAGTCTGACTAGCAGTAGCTGTGTAAGTATGTACTCGTCTTACTCCGTTGCTTGGACTTGTTCCTATATATGGCATTGTTTATCCTTTCAATGCTTTCACTTCTGTTTCAAGTGTTTCTATTCTTGTCATAGCTTCTTGTAGTGCTTTTAACGCTTTCATGTGTAAAACAGATAATTTTACAGTTTTCTTTTTGTTTCCTTCATTGTCATGTTCTTTTTCTTCAACAAGACCTCCCATATCGGATGCTTCAAGTTCTTGAGCAACAACACCTATTTGTGTCAAATTAGGATTAGCAATAAGATTAAAATTTCTAACTTTTACTGCTTTAATATCTGCCCATTGGGATTGTGCATCTACTATATTTTCTTTAAGTGATTGGTCGGAAAATGAACTGTATGTTCCATTGTCATTTCCAATGTCACCATCACCATATATAAATGCTTTACCTGCATTGCCATAAACTTGGACAACAACCCCACTACCATCTGTATTTTTAGCAGTATTTAAATTACCAGCAGTTAAAACTGCTCCAAAATTACTTGAGTTGACTGTTTGGTCAGTCCTTGAAATAAGTAATGCTCCGTTATTATCCACTCGCATAGCTTCTGTAGCATTTGCTCCTACACTGAAGTTCATACCTGCTTCTGTGTTGCCACTTCCACTATATCCACGAATAGAAGCTAGTGTCGTACCTGCACTATTTTCAAACAAGATATTCCCAAAGTTATTATTTGTTGAAGCAGTATCAGAACGAGTAAATTTTAAAGTTGCATCGCCTGAACTTTTTGATATTTCAAGTGCAACATCAGGACTTGCAGTTCCTATGCCAACCCTATTGTTTGCACTATCAACCTTAAATGTTGATGTATCTACAGTTAAGTCATTACTAACACTTGCACTATCAACACTAATAGACGTAGGAAATACTTTTGTTATTTGATTGCCAAGATAACCCATTATGTAATCTCCATTATAGATAATGTGGCATCAATCTTAGCTGACACACTACAGTCAATCTTTAGTACATCTGTTGTTTGCATTACAACCTTGTTACCTGATAGTATCTCTAGTGATGATCCTGCAGGAATTGGTGCATTATCAAGTAGCTTTACTGTTTCATTTGTTTCCGTGTCACTGGTGTCTGATACTAACTGAACATCTACTGTTACCTGACTAGTATGTACGTTACAAAGAACTAAACCAAGAACCACACTTGTCGTGCTACTTGGAACTGTGTAGATCGTAAGTGGCGTTCCTGCACTTGCAGGCATTGCGGCATTTGTTTTTACCTTAAAAGTATTTGCCATTATTCACTCCTTATCCTAATGCAATAGCCAATGCTGTTGCATCATCTAATGATGCTTTTTGTGCTATAGTTGATATATTTGATGCTACTGTATTTACATTAGATATATTACTTGCAACTGTAGTTACGTTACTAGCAACCCCTGCAACTGTAGCTATGTTAGCAACTACACCACTAGCACCTAATGTTGCCATGTTAGTTACGTTTGCTGATGTTGCTAATATATTTAAATCAGTAACAATATCAGATGTAGCAAGTGTATTTAAATCGCTAACAATATCTGATGTAGCTAATGTATTAATATCTGATACAATATCACTTGTTGCCAATGTATTTAGATCAGATACAATGTCACTAGTAGCAAGAGTATTTAAGTCTGACACTATATCACTAGTAGCTAATGTATTAAGGTCACTTACTATATCACTAGTAGCCAATAAATTTATATCACTTACAATATCACTAGTAGCTAAAGTATTAAGATCAGATACTATATCTGCTGTTGCTAATGTATTCATATCAGCAATAACATCACTGTCTGCAAGTAAAGCCATATCTGCAATCACATCACTAGTAGCCAATAAAGCCATATCAGCTATAACATCTGATGCCGCCAAAGCTGTAATCTCAGATGCTTTACCTGCAACTGTAGTCACATTACTAGCTATTCCTGCTACTGTTGTGACGTTACTACTGATACCTGCCACCGTAGTAACATTGGCACTTATACCTGCAACTGTATTAATATTTCCAGTTATAGCAGATAAGCTATTCACGTTTGCTATTGTTGGTCCTGCTTCAGCCGCTCCAGTAGTAGCATTAAATCCTAACACAGTTCCTAATCTATCTGCCTTCAGAGGCAATGTTAAATCAACTGCGGCATCTGATTCTTTTAATCTTAATGCTCTTGAGTTTTCATCATCAGCATCAGCAATCAAAGTTACAATAGTATCAAGCTCAGTATTTAGTTTAGATATTTCAAAAGCACCTGAACTTGGAAAGTCTGTAGTCCGTGACAAAGGTATTGCTCTAGTGATAACAACAGTACTGCCACCAGTAGCACCAGTGACAGAAGTAGTTACAGTTCCAGTAGAACCATTGCCACCACTAACAGTAAACAAACTTGTATTACTTGTACTCGCATCAAAGGTACGAGCAACATTATCAACAAATACATTTAAATCTGTTGATCCAGTAAAAAACACAAATGGTACAGCAAATGAGGTTTGAGTTGCTCCCTGACTTACTGTGTAACTCACTCGTGGTGTATTTGCACTCAAAGCTATAGTCATATCTTACCTTTACTAGTTTTTGTTACAAATGTCTATTAATATCTAAATTTTTCCTTTTCACCCAAAGCTCTAAGATCATCATCTAAACCTATCAAACTAAGTGCAGGAAAATTATAACTTATTTTTTTTAGTCCTTCTTCTGTCCTATCATTGAGTAAATCATTAGTTCCTTCTACCCATTCTCTTAACATATTAGGTGAAGCACCTACAAAACCAAATGCAGTATCCCAACCATCAGCTTTATATCTTCCTTTTAGCCAACTAGTATCAGGATCATGTAATCCAGAAGCTACTGCCACATTCAAACCATGATAAAATAAATCTGAATACAACCCAGTTACACCACTATGATCTACTATTCTCATTAATAACTCAGGATAATTTTTATTTTCAAACCACCAATCAGGTTTCTTTAGTGATAGAGTTATATAACTCATACCAAGTAAAGAAACCATACCTGATAACCTATGTTGTTTAGCTGGGTCCATCATTGCACCTAATATTCTTCTATGTGCCGCAAATGCAAAATTATAAAACTGAAATGGAAAAGCCATTGTGCCTGACTCTAATCGTGCTACTGGAAAAGCATATGTGCCATTAGCTCTTTTGCCTACTGATGCTCGTGGATCAGGCTCAATACCCATTCTGCTCATATAAGGTTGCCATTTTTTATATACAAATCCGTCCATCATAGTAGGTCTATCAAATGCAGTAGCATGAATAATAGTATTCCTAGATGCAGTATTGAAATATGCTGTAACAGCTTGTTTTAATTCACGATCTGCCTTAGTTTTTGTAGACCAACCTTGTATATTTAGCAATGGCATACCACTATCAGTTTCTTGCCATGCTCCATTATTAAACATACGTTTAGCTAACTTTTCATCAATACCATATCTAGCAAGTTCTATAATATCTAATTTACTAATTGTACCATCATTATACTTTTTAAGCTGATTATAAAACTTTGGTATTCTTACTGCTGAGTCAATTAGTTTCCCAACACTTGTTATTGGTGCAAGACCATTAGCTTTATAAAACCAGTTCTCTGCAATCTCTAAACCTCTTTCTATTCTACCAACTTGTAAAGGTCTAAGATTATCGTGTAATATTCTATGATGTGCAGTAGGTCTAATCATCTCCAAGCCTTCGCCCATGTGCATTAGATCTCTTGCATTAGCTCTCATTTTATCAAAATTACCATCAATTCCTGCCACTATCCCACGAAATACCCTACCAAACCCATGCTCGAATATAGGCATTGCAAGAGTTTCTGTAAGAGAACTAATACCTGCACCATATAAGTAACTCATACCTGCAACTCTTTTAATATTTCTAGCAAACTTTGTGTCTGCTCTTTGAGGATCTCTTACCATCTGTCCTGCTATTCTCTCAAAGTCAGATAGAAAGTCAGATTTTATTTCAGCTATTTGTTTTGCACTATAGCCATCTTTTTGCATTCTTAATTCAAAAGTATTTACTAGATCATCAATATCTACATCACCAAATTTTCTTGCAAACTCTATTCTAAATCCCATTTTCTTTGCATATTCTGTCATAACTCTAGGATCTTTAACTATAAACTTCATTACTTTATGTTCAGGTATATTAGTTACCCTCATCATAAGGTGTTTACCTTTACCTATCCCAGTGCCATATTCATAAGCATCATCACCTCTTTCAAGTATGGCATCTACTACTTCTTCTGCATACTTTCTTGCATTCTCTTTACCAACTGCATTATCAAATATTCTAACATCTTCATAACTATTAGTAGTTTCATTCCATCTTGTTACTTTACTTTGATCTAAAAAATGTTTTGTAAATATTTGTATAAGTTCTTCTTGTGCCGCTTCATCTTGGATTAACATCTCTTTATTATAATACAAAGGAAACTTATAATCTTTTCTTGTTGGAACATATTGTTCATAAAAAGTTGTTTTATCTTTTAAATTTTTAAGATTAATCTGTAATATTTTTTTAAATTGTGGATCTTTTTCTACTCTAATACGTTTTTCATAATCATCTATTTTAGCTTGAAGTTCTTTAATATTAGCTTTTATAGTTGTCCTATCATGGAATAGCTTGGCATCTTGTCCTCTCTGATCTATATCTCGTAAAAAATCTTCTAGTCGTTGTATAGCAAGTTTTTTAAACTCAGGCAGATCTTGATAGTATCTTTTGTTCCAAGATTTATTACCATTTAAAATAGAAAGTTCTATTATCTCTTCTGCAAATTCATCAAATGTAGGTGTTTTTATTTCACCAGTAGAACTACTGGCATATGTTTGTGGGTCTTTGCCCATATATCTATCCATAGATACTTTTGTACTACGATAATCTAAACCACCAAGCTGTCCAGTACCATCTAAGTTTGTTAAATTTTTATTCCATAATTTTCTCCAGTATTGCTCAACTTGCAATCCTAAAGCACCATACTCAGTCTGTAACATATCTATAGATTGCTCACCCATACCAAGATAGTTTTTCTTTAAAGGTGTAACACCATTATGTGCAATTTTCATATGTGCTTCACGGACATAGTCAGGTGCTTCTTTAACATTCTTTCCATCTTTATAAAGTAATCTTTGTATTCTTTCAGCAGGAATAAACCTCCCTATCAAAGAAAATTTAGTTAAAGGTGTTTTAGATAAACCTTCATCAGATACCATATTCTTTCTTGCTTCTCTAATCTCTTCTATAACATTAGAAGATGTATTAGGATTTTTAGCTTGTCTTATTCTTGAGCCTATACCAGTTAAACCATTAGCTACAGTTCTAGCACCTCCACCTAATAAACCTGCAAAAGCTGTATTAGTTGCTATATTAGCTGTCACCTCTTGTGCTGTACTAAATGGATCAAAAGGCGCACGAAGTAACTCACTTGTTACACCAAAAATACCACCTAACTTGGCTGTTTCATATCCTACACCCAATGCACTTTTTGCACCCCAAGCGGCACGAATACCAACATTAAAAACTGGTATCATAAATGCTATATTCAGAGGATCAACAACACCTGCAACTAAAGAGCCACCTATACCTGCTCTTTCATATTGAGATCTATTCTGTTCTATTGCTCTAATATTATTAAGAATATAATCATAATGATCATTATTCTTTGCTCGTGATAGTTCTTCAGCATAAATAAATGTGCCATCTTCTTTAACTCTTGTTTTAAAATCAAAGGTATCATCATGTTCAACATCACTAAACTGATATAATTCTGCTGTTCTATTTGTTATAGGTAACCACTGATACTTAATGCCTGACCAAAAACTTTCTGTAAAAGATGGATCTACTGTACCTATATTATCTCGCAGTGATAAATGAATAGGTGTAAAATCAACAACACCATCTGTTTCATATTTTTTAAAATCTATTGGTCTAAATAATAATTCTGACATTTAGTTAATCAAATCTTTTGTTTCTTGTTTAATTTTTCTAGCTACTTTTCTAGTAAATACTCCTGCCTTATCCATATAAGTTGGTTTATTATCTGATATAAACCCTAGAAGTTCTGCTCTGTCATATATCCTATCATTGCCAAATAAACCATATTGTTGAAATTGTTGATTTAATAGTGTTTCACCAGTTACAAAAAGATTACTCATTGCCTCTTGTGCTTCAGTATTAAAATTATAAATCAAATGTGACCCTGCCATCATAAAATGATAATCTCTTCTCTTAGGATCATTTGTTTTTAAACCTCTTGATACTTCTTTCCAATATTTTGTAAACTCTCCTGCACCATATCCCATTTGATAAGCATGATCTATCAATGCACTTTGTCTTTCTGGACTTAATGTTGTAAAGTTTGGAAACTCAGTAGTAAACTGTTTATATAATCTTGTTACTTTATTTCTAAATATTTTTTGTGATTGTTCTTCTGTAATAGTAATACCTTGCTTTTTACTATAAGCCTCAATGTCATCAAGTGACATTCTTCCTGATGGCACTTGTTTTAAAAGTCTTTGTAACTCTTTTACCTTTGCTCGACCATCATCACTTAGTATAGCTAGATCTTCATCTGTTAAAAACTTAATATTAAATCCTGCACCAACTGATATAGTTGCGTGTTTACCTACTCCATCTTTATAACCATGTTCTTTATAACCTTCTATATCTCCAAGATATTCAATAACTTCAACAACATCATCAACTATATTTATAGCAACTTCTTCATTAAAGTTTTCTTCAAGTGCTTTCTTTACCTCTGGAGTATTCTTACTATCTGTAATAGTTTGATTATATACATATTGCCATGCAGGATTTTGTGATCCTTTACTACCTAGTTCTGGAAAATCTCTTCGTATACCATCTATATTAATATTTACATCTCTAGTTTCAAAAAAATCTATTAAGTAATTTAAACCTTTAGTAAATATATTTTCTTTTGGTGGTGTTACAGTTTGATCTACTTCTTCATTACTGGCTCTTTCTGATATAGGCACACCTCTATCACCTAGTGATGCTAACTTTGCATCTATCTGTTTATTAGTGCCACCAAACTGCTCTCTTATTTGTTGCAAAGCAAAAAAGTTATTTTTATTTAAATCTATATTTGTAAGTACAGTATCTATGTCAGATTTAGTTAAAGTTGCACTATCATAGTTTTTAGCTAAAGCTATTTTTTCTTGTTCTTTAAGATTTGCAATCAATGCTTTATTTACATCTTTAGTATTAATAGTAATATTTGTACCATCAAACCCTTTGATTGGTACTTTATCTTCATCAACTAAAGTCCATATCATATCTGTACCACCTGCATTTTGATAACTAGGCAGATATTTTGCATTACCATTTGGTCCTGCTCTATACTCTATAGGCTCGATTTCTGATGCAGTTTCCATAGCTTCAGGTGTATATGTTCTTCTAGTTTGTAATTTATTATTTACATAATCAGTAAAAAACTGTTGAGATCCTTGATTCTTAAAATAGTTTTTATATGAAACATTAGTTCTGCCACCTAATCTATTACCAAATAACTGAAAGGTTTCATCATCATCTTCTTCGAATAGATTTATGTAAGTATTATCTAATACGTCAACAATATTATCTATTGAAAACTCAACACCTTTTCCATTACTGTCTTTTAACTTACCTGCAAATAGTAATGCTTTAGTAAATGGCACAAATTCTTGATAGAATTGATCGTCAATTTCTGTTTTAGAAAGTATAGCTAAAGGCACATCAGATGGCTTAGTAGCATTTAAATCAAACTGTAAATTGTATGTCATCATTAGTTTATCAGCCTGATCTTTACTTTCTGGTGACATATTAGCTATTTCAAATGCAGGTAATAAATAATCTTCACCACCTACATCTGTTATCTTTTTAATAATAGCAAATCTTTTTTCTATATTGTTATATGCACTTGGATATCTACTTGATACAAAGCCTGATACATCTTGTCTTTTAGATATATTATTCCAAGTATTGAGTAACTTAAATGCAACTCTTTTCTTTTCATCTGTAGGTAGATTTTCAAATATTGACATAACATTTTTGTTACTAAATGCTTCAAACAAACTCTGTGGTAGTATAGTTGACTTTCTTAAATCTACTAAAACTGCTTCATATTTATCTTGTGGTAACATCATAAAAGATCTTATATCTAATGGACCATGATCGTTTTGCAAACCTAATTGATATTCTTCCCTACTAGGTTTACTATTAGTATGATAACCAGTTGATTTCATTTTAGCTGATGCAAACTTACCTTTAGCTATATTTTCAACATCACTACTAGCTTTTGAAGCATCTCCTGCTTGATTACTTAATATACCACTTATTGTTTGAAAATCAGAATATGTATATTTAAATCTATCTTTTAATGATGAAACAGTAATTAAATCTGATTCTGAAATAGGATTATCTGTAAGAGTCAGATAAGCTTTTGCTTCAGGTGTTATCGTTTCACCTTGAAATGCTAGTTCTAAAAACTTAATTGCTTTTGCATCTTGTGGATTTTTATCAATAATAGATTGCAATACACCCAATGATGAGTTAATCCTCATCTTTCTTTTTAACTCTAATATAGCAGGTGCATTTAATCCACCCTCTCTACCTTTTAAACTGTTAATTTGATCTAATATTTCGTTTTCAGCTTCTTTAATATCAGCATTTAGATCAGATCTTAATTCACCTGCATCTACTCCTGACATAGAAATACTACTTGCATTATAATACAAACCATTTAATTCTTTGATGTTTTCATCAATAATTATCTTTTGGTTTTCATTTGCTATCCTATTTTCTTGTCCTATCTTATCATTTAAAATTTTATTAGAATGTAAGACTGCCTGATTTTGTACCTTTGATAAAAATGCAGGTATAAAATCTGCCATGTTATTTTCTCTAAATGATTCAATATGACCTTTGATATATTCATTAGCCGCTGTATCAAATCCATCTTTATCAAATTTATTATTGCTTGTATATTCTGCATGAAGCTCACCAAACTTAGCTTTTGATTTAATAAGAATGTCATTTGCATATCTATTTCTTAATATTTCATCAAACTTAGCTTGACCTACTGCTGTTACTTTTGGTCTTTCAAATTTAAGATTATTATTACTATCTCTTATTGCTAATGTATTAGCTTTCTTAACATCACCTTCTATAGCTTCTTTTTCCGCTTCTCTCCAAAATATCTTTTGCATTGAGTTACCAAACTCAGCTACAGATAAACCTAACTGCCTTGCACCAGTATCAGCCGCAACTACACCTACTGGTTTATTAACAAAAGATGTTCTTTTAGATCTTATAAACTCTACCATTATGTAACCTTACTAGCTGAATAAGCACCTGATACTAAAGTACCAAAGGCTTTCAATCTATATGCTTTACTTAAATTACTTGCTTTTAGTTTTGTCATTTCTCTTTGTTGTGCCAACTTAGATACTTCAGCAAGAGATTGATAGTTTGCTCTTTGTATTGCTTCTATATTATCTTTATCTGCTCTTTTCCTGATTGCTTTCAAAGATCTATCAGATCCCATATCTCTACCTAAGACACCACTTATTGAAGCATTAGTATTTTTAAAAGACTCTAAGTTTTGCATAATAGAATTATGTTCTTGTAATGCTTGTAACTTTCTAATCTTAGCTTGTTCTTGAATATTACGAGCAGTTAATGCACCTTCCATCTTTGCCGCCCTAGCCGCATCACTATAACCTTTTGCTGAAATTAATGCTGATGCTATTGCTAATTCTATCAAAATGCCACCTCTACTATCATTCCGTTAATCTGTAAATCCAAAGGAAAAGACTGTGATACTATAACTCTTGGATCACGACTATATCCTAACAATCTAAACTCTTCTTTACCAGTCACAGCCGACCTTTCCATGAAGCCACCAGTAACACTATCCGTTGTATTTCGTATAACAAGATCTCTACTTGTTGATGTTGTACTTGGTCCTTGCACACTAACAGCAAGTGTTGAATGTAAATCTAATATGACTTTAGGTATTTGTCTAGGCTCTCCAGTTAAAGGTCCACCTTGTATAGCCGCATCTATAGGTAAAGTTTTAAGAGTAGGAGTAAAAGCATATCCTATAAATGCTTGACTTAATCCACTCTTTACAGCACTGGCATCTATCTCTGCACTTGCTACTGTAAACTCTCCCAAAAAATCATTACCATTTGTTGCTTTAACTACAGCATTGTTTGCAAAATGCGAACCTAAACTTCCAAACACACTAGCACTTCCACTAAATGTGTCACAAAAATCCATAGGCATATCATCTTGAAACTCTTCTAAAAATAACTTAGTTGTGCCTGAGCCATCATCTCTAGCACAAACTACAAACAATCTTTCATGTACTGCACAGATACTATG
>VTLG01014663.1_pt1 | contig 33229 bp, 53 predicted proteins | sample 4694571 | NCBI WGS metagenome assembly VTLG01 (sample SAMN12604809, study PRJNA352737) | marine metagenome | biome: ENVO:00000447; feature: ENVO:00000209|ENVO:00000569|ENVO:01000036; material: ENVO:00002151; isolation source: viral sequences binned using virsorter ...
ACTCTTTCATATCTTATTGTTTTAATTCTCTTTTTATTTTTATTTTTTTTATCGCTTCTCTAATTTCTTTTCTTGTTCTTTTTGGATTACTCATATCTATTGTTTTATTTTAATTAGGACAATAAGTTTGGTGGGTTCAAGGCAGTATTTCCATACGCTGAGTTTTTCTCCTTCAATAGTTTTACTATTTTTTCTGACACTTTATCTAAGTGCCAATTAAAATTATATATAGTTTTTTTTGTCATTTCTATTTCTTCTTTACTAATAAACATTTTAGGGTTTATTTTTGATTTATTATCTCCAAAAGTAGTAGATGGAGTCCATCCGTTTCTCCCAACTTCGTAATAATATTTATTATGGCTAGTCATTATCTTCTTCTATTTTTAATTTATAATTTTTTTTAAATAATTCTAATGTATTATTTTTATTTTTTCTAAATATCAATCCCTTAATTACATTAAAAACAGTTATAATTATCGCTAAAGGAAATATTATAACAAACAAAATCCACTTAACTACTTTTTTTAAAATATTTTTCATTATTTGTTGTTTTTTTTATCAAATTTTTTTAAGTTTTCTTCAATATTATTTTCGTCCATAAATTTAGTGCAGAAAATCGCCTCTAATATACAAAGTATTATTATTATTCCCCAAATCATTGTTAATATCTTCATTCTCTTAATTTTCTTATTAGCCACATCACAATGGCTGTTATTATTACCCACCCTATCATGTTAGTAATTTTGGTTCTGGTCTGTAATGCAAAACTGATTTAGGGTTTTCTCCTCTATCAACTTTTGCTCTAGCATCCCATATTAAATCTTTATGCTTTCTTAGCCATTTCATGTATGTTGGAACATTAAGATGTATAAAATCTCCACTTATCTGACTTCTTACTCCTAAATTAAATGCGTTTTGAGCATCTTCAAAGTAAAAGTTCTTATAGGTTTTGGCTAAATCGTCTGCTAAACTTTGAGACATAATCATTATTGTATCTTCTTCAATATTGTTTTGACCTAACTCTATATAAGTTTTACTAATTAAATCTACAGAACCCATTAGTAGTTCTTCTTTTGTCATTGTTTTAATCTGTCTCATTAGTTAAATTGTTTTCTTAGTTTTTCTTTTACATTCAAATTTTTTTGCAAATGAGAATGTATCTTACTCATACTGTTATTGTTTTTAGTTTGTCTTTTTTCCCAAGTCCTTACACAAGCCTTCCAAGATTTCATTTTGTTTTTACCTATCTTCCAGTCTTTACTTTCATAAAAATCATAAAAAGTTTCTGCATCTATATTATTTTTTCTTTCAATACAGTAGTCAGCAATTTCATTAATAGTTGGTTTTTTAAAACGCCCTTTATTATTACTATCTGTAAGATTAATATTAATACTTGTATTATTATCCTTAAACTTTTCTTTAATACCCCCCTTGTCATTTTCTTTAATACCCCCTTTAAGAATACTTAAATACCTCCTGTCAATTTCTTTAGTACCTCCTTTATATGTATAACTAGATGATACATAGCCATTTGTAATTAATTCTTTAATCCATTTAGAAATTGTTACTATACTCTTGCCATAAAGATTAGAAAAGTATTTGTTAGTTGCAAAGCACTCACCATTCATATTTAGTAGTGCGGTTATTTCAGCATATAATAACTTAGCATTAGCAGTTAGATTTTTATCATATCTAACCTCAGCACTTATTATAGCATAGTAGTTTGGTTGTTGTTTCATTGTTTAGTTGTGTTTTTGTATTTTTAGTTCATAGCATTTAGTATAAGTTGACATCACCACATCCCAATCATTAACATCCTCATACTTATACCAGCAAAATCTTGCATATAAAGCGTTAAGAGGCTGAATGAATAAATAGTGCGTAACTTTTTTATTAGGGTTGTTGTGGGCTTTATAATTAACTCTTAGCGTATCTCCTTTGCTTTTAACTCCCTTGACATCTATATAATTTAATTCATCAATACCCTGCATAATTATATCAGCATCAACCACAGGTCTTGTTTCAATTAAGGGTGCTGCTTCATAGAAAACTCCTCTATTGTTATCCAATATATGCCTAGCCACTAATTCTGCAAATATTCCTAAACTTTGTATAGAGTGTTCTTGACTACCCCTATACTTCTCTGTGTTTTTATTATACACATCTGCAGACAGCATACTCCTTACCTTAGCAAGTTCATCAGATAGTTTGATGAAAGTGCTAGGATAAGTAGTTGTTTTCCATTTAATCATTAGAATGGTAAATCGTCATCACCAGTTGTAGATTTAATTTTTTTAGCAGAAGTTTTATTTTCTGCTGGTGGCTCATAATCATTTACATAAGCATAATGAGTAGCCCCTTTTTCTGAAGGCTCTCTTCTTTCTGCTATTACCATAGACACCCATCCGTTTTTTGAATTAGATTGTAAATCTTCAACTTTAAAGTTAGCAACCATCATTGACCCAAACTTTGTTTCAATGTTTTTAATGCTACTAGGCAAGTAGACTTTCTCTTTCTTTTCTTTCATACTTTAATTTATTTAGTTTATATAATTTGGTTAATGTGTTTTTTATTGTTTTTAACTGCTCTTCTAAATCTCTTATCTCCTCATCTAATTCAACTTCAATAATTTTATTCTCAACTCTATTAAAATTTTGTTTTTCTATTTCGTAAGTTTCGTATTCAAATTTAAACTGCTCATGATGATGTATTATAGAGGCATGATGTAAGTTGGTAATCTTTCCAATACTTTTCAAGGTCATATCAAACACCTCTCTTAATATGTAAATGTATAATCTTTTAGCCTGAATAATATTTCTTTTTCTATTTCCTAAAAACATTCTTTCTTTGTCAACATCATATATTTCACATATTTCATTTACTATTAAATCGTTATAATAGTCGCTAAACTTTACTCTTCTTCTTTTCATTTTATTTTATTTTTTTTTGTTAATAAACTACACAGGCAGAGGAACATAATCGCCACAAAGTATAACCGCAGAGTTATTAAATAATTGATTATAACTCTGCCTGTATAGTTTAAATTAATTTATATCGTACACAATAGTATCAATGATGTCTTGTATGTTTAGACCAATAAAGTCTGCTAATCTTTTAGCGTGTATAAACCTCATATTAGTTGGCGTTTCTATAAACTTCTTGCTTGTAAGATAGTTAACTTCTAGCACTTTACAAAGCCTTAGATTAGATATTCCATATATTCTAAGTAAAGCCTCAAATTCATTTCTAGACTTTCTAATCTTGTCTAAAGAGTATTTATTTGTCATCTCTTAGTAAGTTGTTTTTTATTTTTGTTTTCTCTACTTTGAATTTGTTTTTACCTAAGTGATAAAAATCTACTAACTGATTTTTGTTTAAAATCTTCATTATACCATCTTCAATCACCTCACCTAATATTTCTTTTTTATTCCATACTATATAAGAGTGAGGTTTAATAAAATGATTATAAATCATTATGTCCAAATACTCCGTCTTTAAACATTTTTTCCCATTGCTTTCTTGTGTCTCTTTCAATTTTGTTCTCGTTTATAAGTTTAATAATTTCTTCTGCTTCTAGTTCTGATAATTCTTCAATGTTGTTTAAAATATTGTTGACTTGATTTAGGGGCAAACAAGTGTGTTGTATGTTGCTTTCAATGATGAACCATTGCGTATCTGTAATAGGCGATGGCTCACCATTGTGCAACTCATCAAACCAACCCTCATTCATTAATCAACAATCTCATCTTGACCAAACACTCCTTGCTCATAGAATCCAGCAATTTTAAGAACTACTCTTGACATTGCTCTCTTTTCAGCCATAGCAACAGGAAACTTTTTACCACCTCCCATTAAATTAGCATCAGAAGCCTCACCAAAACTCATAGCATTTCTAACATCATTTCCAACTTTCATTGTTGCTGCTGCTCTTAACACGCATATAGACTTTTCTACATCCATATTAATAACTTCATAAGCAACTGTAATGTTATTTTTAGATACAATCTTATCAATACCAGTTCTTGTGATAATTACAAAGCCTCTTTTGTCTTTGTATATATCTTCTTCTGTTAAACCATTTTCTTTGTAAAGCCTTCTTAGTGCTTCTTTTCTTGTTTCTACAACAGGCTCAGGTTGTTTTCTTAGTTTTTCTTGCATAGTTTTTTTCATTTTTTTTTTGTTTTTAGTTAATAATTAATTATTTTATAAACTATTTGTATAATGGTCTATAAATTTTCTCCAATCTTTTCTGTTTACTAAATTTACATTAAATCTTTCTCCTATGTGTTTTCTCACCATAGAGTTTGAATCCCCCATACTATGAATATGTAGTAATAGTTTTAGTAAATCTAATTTTGTTTCTTCTTTGATTTTTTCTGTGTTCATTGTTTTTAGTTATTAATTATTGTTGTATTAAATTATCTGTATTGGCTGTCAATACTGAATAAATTTCTTTTAGTTTTAGTTTTAAATCTATAATCTCAAGTTTAAAATTTTTATTTGACTCTCTAAGTATTTTAACTTCATGATTTTCAGTTTCAGGACTAACTATTGTGTCCTTGTTAACATTGTTGGCTGGTGTGTAAGTTTCCATTTTTTATTTATTTGATTAATATGACGCAAAGTTATAAAATTGGAATCAACTACCAAAGAATTTTCAACATTTTTTTATAAAATGTTTATCTACTAGGTTAAAATTGTGTGATTTTTTCTAAAAATAATGAACTAATCGTGCTACTTGACCGCTATTTCTTTCGTGAATAAAGCCTTCAACTGCTTTTAAAATACCAGTATAACCCTTTCTTGAGTGCCAACTATCAGTACCACTTGGTGAACGCATATACTCTACAGTAACACCTATAAAGTCTTTAGCGTCTCTCCATTTATGTTTTATTTTGTGGTGTAAATGATGTAAATACCAGTATCTATACTTAGTTTCACTCCACATCTCTGGTTTTTCCTGAGCCATTAATAAAGGAAGGTTATCCATCTTAGCACCATCACCATGTTCTAGTCCTATTAAATTAGTACCATACTGATAATACTTTCTATGTGCAACACCTACATCAAAAGAAACTTCTGCATCTTGTCTAAACCAACTCTTTAATGCGTGTGCCAAATGAAACCCACTTTGATAATCGTGATTACTCATACAATGTATCACATCTACAGGTGCTACTTCTCTTAACATTTCTACACATTTAACATATAAGGCTAATGCAACCTCAAAGTGTTCCCACCATTTACCATCTGTATCTTGATATGTTCCTTTTGTAGTGGTACTATAAACATTATCAATATGTAAAACATCATTCCCTATACAGAATAAAACCTTTTCTATACTAAACCCTTTTGACTTGTCAATAAGCCCTTGTAGCCCCTCTAAAACTTGCATACAAGCAGTTTCAACATCATATTCGCTACCAGTTTCAACAGCGTTTGCGTATTTACCTATATGAATATCTGCTGGATTTATTACTAATAAGTGATTTGCATTTTTGTTTTTTCTTTTTACAGAGGGGTAAGCAGGAGAATAATTCTCTATAAAATCACTTATCTTGTCTAATATATCATTTTGATTAATAGACATATCTTCTTTTGTAACCACGCTAAATCTATACTCTCCACTTGCTGACTGCCAATGCTTGACAGAGACAACATCTTTTTTGAGTATCCCTCTTTCTGCTAGATGAGAATCTAATGCTGTGTTACCATTAATGTTTGTTGTACTGGCTCTACCTTCATATACCATCTCCACTTCTTCTGGAGACAATCTTAGCCTTTTTCCATATTTTTTCATGTTATTTTGTTTTAGTTGCTGTGCAAGTTAAATATAATAACACCTTTTAAAATACAAAAGTGAGATGCTTTTGAACACCTCACTCTTGATAACTATAAACAATTGAACAAAGATAGGCACAACCCTACCTGTTTAGGTGTAAAGATAATTATTTTTTGCAATTTGCTGAACAATTACCACAATTTTTTTCAAAAGCAGAAAAACATAAAGGGATTATCCCTAGTGCTGTCATTATAAGTGCGTTTGTATTTATGCCATTTTTTTCTATATACATACTTGCAGCAACAACTATTACACCGCTAATAGTTCTTTTGCTACTCCACTTTCCTTTTGTATCTGTAAACAAATCTTTTACTGCTTTTAATAATTCTGTTATAGGTTTAACGCCACCAGCCATTAAAGCCTCTCCAATCCATTTCTTTATCATATTTTTATTTTTTGTAGTTAGGAATAATTGCATCTATAATTTTGTCCAACCAGCCAAAAACTTTATTGTCTGCTTCGGTTGGAGTTAGGTTAGTAACAACTTTGGCAAAAGCCATTAAGCCAATTAATAATTCTAACCAATTTTCTGTAATAAAACTCATAATATAATTTTTTAGTTAATAATTAATTTAATAAACCCAAATAACAGGGCTTACCTTATCTTCATCTATATCTACATGAATAAACGATTTACTTATTCCAATCCTGTAAAACTCAACATAAGTTAAAGCATCCATAAGAATTGCTCTCTTTTTACTATCAGAACATTTTATATCTGCAGCCAATCCTTTAATATGAGAAGATGTAGGATTTTTTTTGCTTTCTGGATGATTAGGACATCTATAACCACTTGTTATCTTAAATGGAACTCCTGCGTGTTTTCTAGCATCATCTAACATCTGTAACAACTCATCACTTATAACAGTTTCACCACACCCACATTTACAAGTAAACTCAGATTTTTTAAAATGTTTAAGTTTCATTTTATTTTGATTCTTTAAGATTTTTAATAATCTCATCAAAATAGTTGCCAAATTCATCTTTAATTTCTTCTTCTTCTGGACTATACTCCTCAGTCTCTTCTACATCATAAGTAAAAAGTATAACCATTTCTTTATCATCTTCTTCTACTTTAACTTCTAACTCTCCATCATGATGTAATGTCTCCATCATTTCTTGAGTAAAATGAAAGTGATGGTCATGTTCTTCGTCAGAATAATATTTTCTCTTTTTTGCCATATTTTTTTTATCTATTTGTTTTAATTTATTAATTGCCCAATTTATACCTGCATCTCCTCCCCAAGCATCCCACATTATACCTCCACACCCCTCATCATAAGGCACATCTTTGTGTTGTTGATGTCTTTTAAAAGAAGCCATACGAGCAATAGTTCTTCTTGTAAGGCTTTCTCTGTTTGCTAATTGTCTGGCTCTTGTCCAGCCAACGACAGTCCCACAATCGCTGCCATTTTCTTCTTTATACTTTATTGCCCTCTTAGCATTATTAGTTGCTGCTTGTGGATAGTCATTATAAGTTTCTTCTGCGTAATAATCTTTATTAGCAGTTTCACACTCAGATTTAGAATCATACTGACATTCGCCAGTTTGTCCAAACTTCCATTTCCCATTTTCACATTCGTAGCAAGGCATATTATTTGTTTTTATCTTCCCTGACCTCTGTAAGCCTTAACATATTGCTTACCTCCTTTAGTCCTAGACGCATTTTTACTATGTATTCCTTTTCTTTTTTTACGAGCATTACCTCTAAACTTAAATGTAACTCCTTTTGCCATATTATGCTGTTACTGCTAATATTTCTATATCACACGCTGCTGTATCTGCATCTGCTTTAATTTGAGTTATATCTGCAAATGCACCAAAAGTTGTACTTGAAGCAATAGCATCCATCTCATTGTTCATTAAAACAAAAGTGTCTCCTGCTGCTACTTTGTAAAAGAAAGAGTCTGTTCCATTAAAAAGTGTTAAAGTTACAAAATTTGTATCATCTAAATTTGTTACTCTAAAGTATTTGTAATCTGCCACCGCTACCTGACCTGCTGCGTCTGCTGCACCGAAGTTTAAGATTGCTGGGTCTGAAGTGCTTATACTCATTACTCTTTGAAGAACCTGACCATTAGAAGTATATGTTTTATTGTTAGAATTACCATAAGTAACCCCATTTAAAGTGTAAGTTTCTTTTATACTTACTGTTAAATCTGCTGCTGTTACTGTTGTTGCCATATTATTATTTTTATTTCGTTTATAAAGTTTCTAATCTTTGATTTATGTTATATGTTAATTGCGTACTTGTTGAACTATATATTTGAACTTCTTTCATAGTACCATTAAAAGGATTAAGGTCTATTCGTCTAACTCCTAATGCATCAATATCTGCTGTTCCTGCTAAAGTTTCAGTATCTGTTTGAGCCACCCCATCTACATATAGTGTTATTAAGTTTGAAGAATCTCTAGTTAACACCAAATAATTATCTCCAAAAGTCCCACTATTTAAAGATATATCAGCATTGCTACTATCTATTTTAACTCTCATTTGACTACTTGTAGAAAACTTAATAAACTCACCTGCTGTTGTGTTGTCTGCTATTGGGACTCCCCCTACTGAAGTAAGATTAAGTTTCATAGCAATAGTAAACTCTCCAGATAAAGAGATTTGGCTAGTTGTTTGAAGATTATTAGAATCTGCAGAAGCAAAAGTTATAATCCCTGTTGCAGCATTATATGCAGGTTGCTCGGTAGCAGTAGCCTGAACCATATCATGACTATTACTAGAACTATCTGCCCAAGCAGAAACATCTGTGCCATTTAAACTAATTCCTGTTTGGAATTGATACCAAGCCTCTAAAGAAGCCTCGTCATAAGGATTCCAAAGAGGATTAATACTGCTTAAACTTAAACCTTGTTTTAAACTTAACATATTACTTATATATCTCTATATCCAATACCAATTCCACTCGTAAGTTGAATAGAGTTAATATTCATGAACAATGTCGTACCAGCAGGGAGTGTGGTTTGTAGAGCAGTTTCACCTGAAACTCCACTTGCCGCAATACTTGCAACAACAGAAGTAACTGGGAAATATACACATACCCAATCTTTTCCTGATTGTGCTGCAGTAGTAAAAACTTCAGTACCACCACCTTTACCTAATTGCATCATTAAAAGTGCATTGTCTGTATCGTAACTTGTACCTGTACCCATTTTTTTATTTTTTTTTATTAATTAGTCTGTAAATATTTTTATTATTGCCCCTAAAGTAATGGTATATATTACCCACATTGCTTTTACTAAATTCTTTCTCATCATTGTATTTCTGTTTACTCTAGCAGTTACCCCATTATCAGGATTTAGCAATTTATCCGTTAGCATATCTAATTTTGAATCTATGCTATCTATTTTTTTGTTTATAGAAGTTATATCCTTTTTCATTGCTATTATCTCTTCTTTAGTTGTCATTAGAACGCTGTAGTTTGAATGTTAGTGTTAAAGTATATTGAAGAACCTGCACTAGACTCTTTTACCATTGGAAATATAATATCTCCTGCCGCTAAAGAGGCTGTAGTTATAGTAGTTTCATTTATAGCAATTACCTTATTGTTATTGTTTAATCCTGTAACAGCAATTTCATCTATAACTACAGGTTGAAGGTCTGAAGCATCCCCTGCAGTAGGAGTTACCTTACACAAAGCAAAAGTTACAGTATTAGTGCTGTTTGCTGTAATCCAGCCGAAAATAGCAGTAACATTACAGGCTTCTGGAATAACACATCCCTGCCCAATTCTAAATACATTTGTTACTGTCATAGTTGTTCCAGCAACAGTTGCAGAACCAAAATTTAAAGCCATTTCATATGGAGACTTAGTATCTGCAATATCCTCTCCATAAGTGTAATTTGTAGCACCTGTTAAATATCCTTGCATTTGATAATTAGTAGTCCCCATTTTAGATTTAGATTGCCATTGCAAATTTCCATCTGTTAAAGTAGCACTACTTCCTATAGTTTTCCCTAATACAGTATTGTTATAAGCACTTTCAAAACCCTTTGGATTATGCCTGTTATCATCTTTTAAATTTTTATGTTCGTTAGCAGCCATTTATTTATTTTTTAACAGTCATCACAAGGACAGAAATTTTTCCAACTATCATAATTTCTAGTAGGTCTTGAATATATACTGTCATACATTATTATACCATGATTCTTGTAAACATTCTCATTACAAGGCTTATTAGATTCATAAGTAGCATAATGTCCGCTTTGGTCATCATCATTCATGTAGTCTAACATATCTTTTAAGTATATTTCAGCCTTTCTATATGTATCTTGCTTATAAGCATTTAATTCTGCTGGGTCTATAATTGTAGCAAACTCATCAATATTATGTACAATACCAGCACTTGTACTATTACTCTGAACTTCATTAATAACTTCAAATCTAACAAACCAAGAAAGACATCTAGTTAAGAAGTCATCCATAAGTGTTTGATTGTGAGTTGTTAAAGTTCCGTTATTATGTTGTGTTTTTATTTCCTCATAAAACTTCTGACCTAACGCTGATTTTATATGTGCTAATTCAGCAAGTAATATAGTATTGTCAGAGACTAAAGCAGGGTCAGTATTAGCATTAGTGAAACTATTGCTTATAACCTCTCCCCCTGTTACTAAAGGTATATATTTATTTACATTTGCCATAGTTATTCTTTTATTTCAGTTACCTGTGTATCACCAGCAGCGTCATCACCCTTACCATCTGCATCATCATCTCTAGTTACAATAATCTGCTCTCTATCTGTTATAAACATATCCCCCTCTTCTAACATTGGCAAGTCCTCATCTAACATTTTTCTTTGCTCATTTATAGTTAGTATTGCTTTAGGGTCTATCTGAGTAGCAAAACTAATAGGTGGCTCATAATGTATTATCAACTCTTCTGGCAAGAATCCCATTTCTTTATACAAAATAGTTCTTAGTCCATTTAATAACAAATCAGAAGTATCTTTGATTACTGTAGTCATTGCTAAATCATAAGCAATTCTAATTTCACTTCCTGTATTATTCATTTTACCAGAACTCACCAAACCACTTAATGATGGCTGCCATCTATGAGCAGTTACAATATTCTGGTCAGTTATTCGTTGTAAGTCTATCCAACTACCTTCTTGGTCGTCTTTTATAATTTGAACATTAGCATTAGAAGCATCTCCATTCTTTACAATAAACATTATTTTGCCATTATTTCCATCTCCGACAAATTTCTTTTGTGCTTCTCTTACTAACTTCTTAGCCTCTTCTTCTCCCATATCGCCATTAATCTCAATAATAGCAGATGGTTGAAAGCCATTTTTAAATTTTGTGTGATTCCATTTTCCTATTTCATAATCTACCGCAATATGTTCTAAAGCAGCAATGTAATCTGGTAATCCATAGAATTGAAATGTTGGTTCGTAATCTTTAAATTGAAGTACAAATCTACTGCTTCTGCTATTTGGATAAAGAGGAATTATAGAAAGTTTATCCTTCATAGTATTGTACTTAGCCCAGTCTGGGTGTACATATACTTCTTTTTTGTTTTTAGACATTCTAACAGTAGTAGCATCTATGTGATATAGATTCAACCCACCATCATATAATACGCCCTCTAAATAAGCGTTTCCAAAAGTGTAATAATCATCAGCAAGTTTTTTATAAACTTCTCTTAATGATTCACCATCAGCATTTACATCTTTTATGTATTCTTTGACAGTTTCATTGTTAGTTACAAATTTTGCACCACTTGTGAAAACCGCTTTCTGTGCTAATACACTTCTATGTGTACTAGATTTTCTTTTTAATTCTGCTAAATACTGAGGAAACAAGTTGTTAGTACCAAAAGGAATGAACTTAGTCCTTACTTTTGATAAGTCTTGTGGTTCTTCAATATGTTCAGGAATTGCTAAATTAAATACTCCAAATTCAAAAGTATTACTCTTTTGAGTCTGAAGATTCTTTACCTGACTTTTCTTTCTTGGCTGCTTTCTTTGACTCATCTTTTGTTTTTGTAGTTGATAATTTTTCTATTGCATCAGTCATGCCTAGTTCTTCATAAGCATAGGCTAATTCTTCTTGAGTTGCTATAGCCCATTTAATTTTAAAGTCGCCTTTATATCTAGTGCCTATTGATTTTTTTGCTTTATATTCTGCCATAATTATATATATTTTTAAGTGTGATAAATCTAAAATATTATTTCCACAATCACACATATTCAAAAAAAAGATATTAATAGGAAAATGTTATAAAACTTTTTACGAACAAAGTTCAACCTATTGTTATACCTTAATGTTATTATGATGTAGTAGTTGCTGTTAATGCTGAAGTATTAACATCAACAGTCCCAATATACTTTCTAGGTAACTCAAACTGTCTTGCTGTTAAAGTAACTGTCATTCCGCTTTCATCAGAATAAGCAGCACCTGTACCTCCTTCCGCAGAAGTGAAGTTTAAGAAAGTTTGACTTTTTGCTTGTACATCCTCGTTAGCGTACTTTGAACTAGCACCAATTACCCACCATGAGCCATTAGTATCTTTTACTGCACCCATCATACAAGTGTCTAGCATTGCTTGAATCTCAGCAAATCTATCATTGTTAATTTGTGGTATCATAAAAGTTAGAGTACACTCAAAAGCAGTTGAACCATTTTCTTTAGTAGCACTTACTGTTAATGCCCCAGTTTCATTTTTGTTTTCAAAAACAAACCAGTCAGCAGGATTTGTACTAGTTTTTATGCTATCAATATCATGCTCTCCAGCAGCATCACCATATACAACTACATCAGCAGTTTGCCAAGTTCTTAATAGTATTTGCGTAATACCACCAGTAGACTGTAGGTTACTACATTCAACACCGATTCCTTTATCTATTGCCATTTTATTATTATTTTATTAGTTATTAAAAAGTAATTAAGAGAGGAGGACTAGCCTCCCCTCTGTCATTACATTATTTTTACTTCAACATTCCCCATTGAACAAGTGAAGGGTACAAGAATTGTACTCCTAACTTGAAGTAACCTCTGAAGAACATTTTCTCTTCTAAGTCATCATAAAACACTTTGAAAGAACCTTCTGGGTCTGTTACATCAGAACCTATAATTAAGTTCTCAACTGCACAGTAACATAAACCTTCTGTACCCTCATGAGTACCAGACTTCATGATTGTTGGGTTTAAGTCTGCTAAAATAGTATCCCATTCGTACATAGGCACTAATTCAACGCCACGGAACTTAACCACTAATAAACCATCTTGTTGGTTAGTTATTGCTAAGTCTGCAGAAGAACCTTCTAAGTTTGCTAAATAAGCATTGTAAGTCTTAGGAGTTACAAATATTTTCTTATCTGCTGCAGGTACTTGTTGTAATGCTGCTGGTGCTGCATCATAAGCCTTTCTTATTAAATTAATAGCCTCTGCTGCTGTTGGTGCTGCAGGGTCAACTACAGTAAGAGTGCTTTTTGCACCATTAACAGTTGCATCTGCCCCCATTAATTTCATCCATCCATCCATGTTACCATATCCTGCTACTCCAGAACCAGAATCATCACCCCATGCTAATCTCACAACATCTTGTGCGATACCTTTTACAGCACGATTTACAATCGCATCTGCTAATTGAGTTCCCTCAAGATTCATTACATCAACACCATTTCTGTACATTTCTTCAATGTAAGTTCCAAAAAACTCATCAGTACATTGCTCAAGAGCAACTCTCATTCTACCAGCAGTAATTGTTTTCTCGTCAATATTAAATTGAGTTGAACCACTTGTTGCAGAACACGCTGTGTATTTTGTTACTATTTTTGTTAGAGCAGCAGAAGTAAACACATTCATTTTATGCTTTACATTAGGCAAAACTCTATAGTTACGCATAATGTCATCACTTCTAAATACTGGCTCGTAAAATATTTCGTTAAGATTCGCACCTGAATAAGTTGCGAAAGTTCCTTTATTTGCTACATTTGCCATTTTTTTCTATTTTTTAATTATTAAATTTATTTCTCATTCTTTCTGCCATAGCATTGTAAAAACCTGCATTAGCATCTTCTTTTTTGTTTTCAACTACTGCAGGGTCGCTATCAGTTTCAATTTCAGTACCTTTAGCATCTGCTTTGTTGATTTTAGCGTTTAACGCTTCAACCTCTTCAGTTAAAGTTAAGTTAGTTCCTTTAGCATTTACTAACTCTTCTTCTAATGAAGAAATTTTATTTGTCAACTCAATGTTGTTAGTTTCAAATTCAGATATTTTATTCATTATATCTTCTTTGTCTCCTATCATAACATTAACAGTTGTTTCTTCAACAACATCCTTAGAAACTTTTACATCACCTTTTACAGTAGCAACAATTTCTTCAACTTTGTTGTTAAACCATTCTTTTAACTCATTAGTCATTTTTCTGTTTTTTATGTTAATATTTAATTTATTTTGGATTTCCTCCTCTGTGATGTTTTTAAACTTAGAAACATCATACTTTGCAGCCACTTTTATAGAATCAGAAATAACATCAACAAAACCTAATTCATACGCCTCTTCAGCGTTCAACCAAGTTTCTTCACTCATCATTTCTTGCAAAGCCTCGTAAGATAATCCAGTCTTTTTTCTATAAATGTCTGTAAGTTCACCTGAGATTTTATCAAGAGTATCAGCAGTCTTTCTCATGTCTTTTGCTTCTCCCATTGTTCCTCCCCAAGCGTTATGAATCATAAATAAAGAATTTTCTGCCATTACAACTTCATCTGCACCAAGAGCAATAATTGTAGCGATACTCGCTGCAATCCCCTCAATATAAACAGTTGTTTTAGCCTCTCTCCTTTTGATTACATTATACATTGCCATACCATCAAACACATCACCACCTAAACTGTTAATGCGTAGGTTGACAGGCATACCTTTTAAACCTTTAATATCATTAATAAATTCTTGTGCTGTTACGCCATAAGTACCTATCTCATCAAAGATATATATTTCAGCAGTTTCACCACCTGCTTTATTTTGAATGTTATACCATTTTCCTTTCATAAACGCAAAAATATTATTAATGATTTAAGTATTTACACTATTTCCTTACAAAACTTTATGATGTAATATTGTAAGATATTTTTGACTTCTTTCTTTCTTTGTAAACTATGTTTTGTGCCTGACTTTCACTAATATCATATTTTATAGATAAATCCATCCAAGTATGCGTCCTACTCCCTTGATTGCCAACTAACATTCTATCAAAATCTGCTATTATCATATAATTACGAAGTCTTTTAGGCTCAATAATCCCCTGCTCTACAAAATGTCTAACAATGTCTTTACAGGTTGGTTGTGAGCCAAACCTCCTTTCTAAAGAAGTCCCAGCAATTTCAATGAAATCTCTTACAACATCAATTTTATTTTGCTTTTGTTTTTTTCTTTTTAGAGGCATTAGGTTTTTTTGTTGGTGCTTGTGCAGCAATAATCCACTCATCTACAATAGTTTCCCAAAACTTAACTACTGCTTTTCTACAAGAAGTACAATTCATGTCTTGTTTGTGAGTAGGAAATAACAAGTGCCATTCTGCAAACATTAAATTTAATGATTCAGAATGATAAGTAGTAAAGTTTCTTGTGTGGTTCTTGTTTTTAATAACAGCATCTGTCATTGCTGTAATTTTGTTTTTGTTAAAATTATCAGCGATTTCTTTTAAATTCATATGTAAATTTTTACCATTTATTTTGAGGACACTTACCAAAGAAGTCTTTAGTTAATGATGTTTTTGCATCTAGGAAGCACTTGCAATCTGCACATCTTGCCCCCCATTTAATCTTTGGTGTTTTAAGTAACATAAAGTTTCGGTAAAAACTACAACTTTTACATATACTTAATCTTTCTAATTTAGTTTTTTTATCAACAAACATTTGTTTATTTCTTTAATTATTAAATTGTTGCGTCTGCTTCTATAACACTAACTGAGTTCTGACTATCAGTAATATCTGCCTCAACAACAACGACTTTGTTTGACCTATTCATAGCCCCTAACATATTGTTTTGACCTAAAGCATTAAATTGCTGTTGTGCAAAAGAAGGCTGGTTTAAAAGACCTCCATCTGCAAATTTAACACCTCCTCCTGCAGCGTTCATTGCTGAAAGTTGGTTTCTAAACATTGCTGTACTTCTTTTATTTATAACAGCCTCACCCCCTTCTAATTCTACTACTCTACCTCCTACTGCAAACTTCTCTCCTCCTTGTGCGTGAGACCTGCCATGAACCATCCCTCCATTTGCAAATTCTTCTATCATTCCTCCTAAAGCATATTTTTGAGAAGATATAACTGCTATTTGTGCAGCAGTCATTGCAGCAACAAAAGGCGAAAATGCAAACACTAAAGGAAACCCTACAGTACCAGCAGTTTTTGTCATTGCTAAAGCACCATTAATAATTGCTTGTGCTATATCTAGTCTTTTCTTCCTTTCAAATGCTTTTCTCTCTATTTGTTCTACTCCTTTTTCATACTCTTCTTGAGTGATTAGTCCAGCATCTTTTCTTTCTTCTAATCTTTTAGTTTCTCTTTCAGTATTTTTACTTTGATTATTACCCATAATAGTAAAGATAGAGTCAGAAGCAGTTTGCATTAATTGTAATGCTTGTTGTGCTTGTTCTTGCTGCTTTTGAAGAGTTTCTGCATTTTTTGCTTGAAGTAAATCTTGATTTTTCATTTTTAAATCAAAAAGTTTTTGCTCTAAAGTTTCTCTTTCTTCTTCGTTAAGCGTTTCACTTTGCAATAAACTGTCTAGCAATGATATTGTTTGGTCTAATATATTTTGATTTGCTTGTTTTCTTGTTATTAATCCGTCTAAATAGTCTTGATTAACTCCCTCAAAAATAGCCCTTTCTAAATCTGCAGCCCCTTCTAAAACACCTGTTATCTCTTCTACAATCTCTACTTCACCATCTCTTATTTCAAACCTTATATCCATTAACCTTTTTTCTTCTTGCTCAACAGACTTGTTGTGTTTCTTTTTAAGTTTAATTACTTTATTTAAATACAAAATCTCTTTATCTAGCATTTCTTTATCAAATTGTTCTTTAGTTTTTTCTCTTGCTAAATAACTTTCACTAATACTCATCTTGTCCTTGTGCAGTCGGTCATCTAAAACCTTTTTTCTATCCTTATAATTTTTTTCTCCTAATCTTTTGCTTTCGTCTTCAGCGTGTTTGTTTAATGCTTTAATGCTTTTGTTTCCTTGCTCTTCTAACGCCGATATATCGTTTATTCTTTCCTTTAATTGTTTTTTGTAGTTTTCGTCTTGTGCTGTTTGTAGTTTAATTTCAAGTTGAAACTTTTCTATTCCTAGGTCTGTCAAAGTTTGCTGAATTTTGTTCTGCTGTGCTAGTATCATTTCATTTGTCTCAAAAAAGTTTTCTCCTACAGGAAGGGGGGTAGAAAACTCTTTTCTTATATTTGCTATAGCCTCTGCATATTTCTCCGCAGCAATAAGGGCATCTTTTTGAGACTGTGCCACTTTTGATATTGTCTCTTCATGTTCCTCCGCTTCATCATTAGCAAACATTAAGCCCATAGCAAGTTCTTGTAGCAAGACAACTAAAACCCCAATTCCTGTTGAAGCAATTAATCCTTTTATAGACATAGACAACCCCCTTAAAGAAACACCTAATCCTTTAGATGCCATACTAGCAGTTTGACTTGCAGCAGTAAATAATTTAAGTTGTAATACGCTTTTACCTATAGCAGTACCAAAAAACTGATAAGCAATTCTTGCAGCCTTTAAACCTATACCAAGTTTTATAAGAGTTCCAGTAAATTCTATTGTCCACCTTATACTATCAGCGATTTCTTTTGCGTTTTCAGTAAGTTTATTTATCCATTCAGCAATATCATCAATACCCTCTTGAAGACCTTTACCTGACAATTCTTCAAATAAAGCAATAGCAAGTCCCTCTGTTGCAGAAGTTAATCTTTTAAAAGACCCCTCTAAAGTATCTCCAATAATATCAGACATCTCTTTTGCAGTTCCTGCAGCCTTTTCCATTTTGTCTCTTAATTCTTCCGTAGCATCTGCACTCGTTAATAACTGCTCAAAGGCTGCCGCTTGTCTATCATCTACCACTTCCATCACATCTGCCATACTTCCTCCCTCTCTAATAAACTGTTTCATAGCAGGTAACAATTCATCATAAGAATGTATTGTCTTACCAAAAGATTTTGTTAATTCTGAGTTAGGGTCTTGCATTTTAAGAAGTATATTTCTTAAAGATGTACCAGAAATAGAAGCCTCAATACCTGCATCTGTTAATTTAGACATCATTGCTGCAGTATCTTCAACAGAGAACCCTGCTGATTTAGCAATCGGTGCTACTTTTGTCATAGATGTACTCCACTTCTCTAAGTCCATTGCAGAACTTGTAAATGATACAGCCATTACATCAACCACTCTTTGTGTTTCACTAGCATCTAATCCAAAACCTCTTACAGTAGCACCTGCTACTGTTGCTGCTCTTGCTAAGTCCGAACCTGTTGCGGTAGATAGTTGTATGGTTGCCTCTTGTGCTTTTAATATCTCATCAGTAGTAAAACCTAACTTACCATAATTAGTTTGTAACTCTGCTACTTGAGATGCGGTAAAGAATGTTGTTCTACCTAATTCTTTAGCAGAGTCTGATAGTTTTTTAAATTCTGCGTCATTAGCCCCAGTAATCGCCCTTGTCTTTGCCATTTGAAACTCAAAACTTTTAAAAGTTCCAACTACAGAACTAACTGCCTTACTCATTGCCTGATAAGCCAATGTTGCAGTAGCAATCTGTGAAGCCAACTTAGTAAAACTTTTAGTAGATTTTTCAGTTGTTTTATTAATACTTTTAAGGTCTTTCTCTCCTTTTACTACTACCTGAACTATTACTTTTTCTGTATTTGCCATTATATATATATATTAATATGCCTTTATGACATTATTGTTAATTTTTTTAAATTTATCTCTAATCATATCTGCCGCATCTTTCCCTATTGATGGTGCAAGTTTTTTTGCAATTTTTTTTCTAAACTTATTCGCTACATATCCTGCAAAATTTGTTCTTCTTAAATTATTCCCTTCTGTCCAATAAGCGTATGGCTCACCATAAAAACCTTTAAGTTTTTTTAATATTGGGTAAGCGGCTCTTGCTGGTAACCCTTTTACAGAAACCCATCTTTTAATTGTTTCAATATTTGGGACTGTAGCAAATTTAGGATTGTTAACCGCTTTCCAATAACTTACTGAAGAAATCATACTTAAAACTAACCCTTTTTTATGATGTCTAATACCTCTACTTAGCCTTCCTGTTGCATTATGTTTTTGTGCTGCCAATTCATCTTGCAACCCTTTTTTAAGGATAAATCCAACTTCTGTTAAAGTTTTTTCTGTATGTTTATATTTTATCATGAATTTAATCTTTCATTTTTTAAATTTCTTCTTAATACTTTTTGACTATTACCATATATGTCTTCAGAATAAACAGGTATAAGTGTTTCTTGCTTTTGCTTAATTGAAATGTTAGTTATATTTACTGAAGCAGAAGCAGAAGTAGTTGTTAGGTATATCACTATAACATCATTAGGGCTTTTAGCGGTAAAATCAGTAGTTAAAATACATTGCGAAGAACTTGATACAGGGTAAGTCGTATTTGCAGTAGAGTTTATCTTATAACCCACTATACCTGAGTTTTCATTATATCTTGGAAAATAAGTGCTTACATATAAGATTGCTGTATCTGTATCTATTGTGTTAGTAACCTCTATTCGGTATTCATCTCCTGTTGTTAAGTTTAATCTTTGACAAATGCCTCCGTAAGACAACTTTGCTCCAGAAGAAGTGGCGTTAAAAGTAAAATAACCACTACCACTTGTTGGTGCTGATACTAAGAAATTTTGTGTTCCTGTAAGAGTGTAAAATCTTTTCCATTGGTTAATTTCTGTTCCAGAACCTACTATAGCATCATATATAGGGTCTGTCGAGTCTCCAGAAACTATTAACGAAATATCTGAACCTAATTGACTGCCATAAGCAAGAGCATTACCCCAGTTAATATACTCTCCACTATATATTTCTTCTGTAACAAAAACCTCTAATCCACTTCTATTTGCTATACCCTGTGGTGTAATCTGATTTGTTTGGTTTCTCATTTTATTTATATTGTTTTATTATCCTGGTGTATTCTCATCACTTATCACTCCATCATCATTACTACTTGCATAAACACCAGTCCCCCAATTTGTAGTGTTAAAATTACCAGTAGAAGGTGCAGTTGCAGCAAAAGCACCTGTTTCTATCCATTGTAGTAACTCTACTTTTGTAATGCTAGTGCTGTTAGGCTTATAGTCTATAATTTTATTGATTCTCCAATACACCCCATCTATATAGATTAATTTTCTAAAGTTTAAGTTAATAATGTCTGCTAATTTTAAATCAACAAAAACAGTTCTAACTCTAGGACTTGCTTGTATCATCTCAAACATTTTTCTGTAATAGGTTTCATATAACCCCTTACCTGTTGTAGACGCAGCGAGAACACCTGTAGCATCATCATAATCATTTATCCAAACATTACCATAAGAAAGAACAGGGCTAGGGTTTGCAGTAGTGTCTACTTTATGTCTGTTTATAGAGGTTGCTTGAGGAAAAGCATTACTCAATATAGAATTAGCCCCACCTAAACTTTGACTTGCGTCAGGAACAATGCCATTAAAAAAAGTAGCCCAAGTTTCTACTATAACTTGTTTTCTAAAATCAATAGCAGTTGCAGGTGAGTATCTGTTCCAAAATAAGAGTCTTGGTAAAAACTCATATCCTTTAGGAGTGTATCCTCTACCCCCTTGTGCGGTGCTATCAGCATTTTCCCATAAACACGCAGAGTAAGCAGGATGAGACTGTAGACTAGCCCCTCCATCTGAATCTTCAGCATTATAAGTCCCTGCAAAAAACGGATTTTCAAAAACACTTTCACCTCTTTCAAAAGCATCTGATAATTCCATCCATTTTGGATATTCGTCATGTATTTTGTTAAACCACTTCTCTCCTCTATCTTTTACTTTTAAATCTTTGTCGTCAGATTTGTATTTAAAAACAACTCTTCTTTTTAAATCAGACTTCACCCAAGTATCTTTTATTTCTTTGCTTCTGTCTAGTTTGTGAGTCCAGTCTATAGCATCACCATAGGGCAGATAAAAATCATTAAAAGGCTCAATACTTATTGTTTTAGTAACTTCATTTGTAGTAAGAGTTAAGTTAAAGGCATGAGCAACTCCTTTTACAAAATCTATCTGCTTGTACTCTTTATTTATAACTTTAGACAAATCATAAGTCTGCCCATACTCTACAATTTCAGGAGATAAAGCAATAGAAAATCTTGATGCACCAGTAGTTCTCCACATAACTTTAACATTAAAAGCCTGACCATATTCACTTGTTTCTGTAAGTCTAACCCCTCTTGTAAGTCTTATTTTATCGTTTTTGTTTAACCAATATCGTTCTAATTTTAAATTTGGAGTGCTAACCCAATTAGTAAAAGAATAATTACTACTATTCACCCCTGTACCTCCAGAACTATTTTGAGGTATTAATCCTTTTTCTATCTGACCTATTATATTCCAACTTGTTTGCCCTACTGTCTGTAACTCTAAATTTATACACACATCCATATCATATACTGACTCAATTTGACTACCCCCTTTATACAATCTAGTTAGTTGGGTTTCAAAATTTGGTAAACTTAAATCATAGTAGCCATACTCTCCTATAACCACATTGTCATTCGCTAGAACTAATCTAGTGTTCTCATCTAATATTGTTTCTATATTATAACCAGTACCAAATGGGGATGCACTATCTGCAAGTCCAATCAACTGCCTCTCATCTCCATCATAGTGCGAAGTCGTAGGACTGGCTTCATCAGACTCTTTAAGAGAACCATCGTCAAAGTATGTAAAAAAATTAGGGACAGTAATAGCAGGAATACTACCTACGGATGAAAATGTTATACTCCTTTCGCTAAGTAGTTTGTATTCTACAGAGTATTCATGAACTCTATCTTCTGGGTTGTTATATTTAAAGTTTGGTAATAACCACACTAATTGTTTAAACATATCAGACTCCATAAAATTAGAAGATATATTATAACCTAATTTATTAAATATTGCTTCTATTGTTGTTTTTACAAAAATCGCTGGTCTCCAATCTGGTGAAGGTAAAGGAGTTCCATAACTAGCCCCACTATCATAAAAACCATGATAACCTATCTCTGTAGCGTCAGATGAGGAGAAATGGTCGTGTTTTGTATCTAAAAGTTGTATTGTGTAATCAAAGCCATCTGGATTGTAATTACCATAAGAAACAACAGGATATACTATTGGAGATGTTGAAGAGTCGCAGTTTTCATCAGCCCAAGTGGCAGTTATTTTTGCTTTATTATATTCAAGTTGACTTCCAGCACTTCCCCATAAACCATACCCATCTGAAAATGTTTCATCCATGTACTTTCCATCTAAATCTTTAGCCCATCCTAAATTATTTCCATAAAAAACACAATCATAACTTACAGGATTTTCTCCGTATCCGCTTATCCCTGTTACTTTTATTTTTCCAACTAAAGAATAAAAATCATTAATTAGTATCCTGCAATCTCTCATTATGGATATATGCTGTCCAGAATATTCTACATTTGGGTTATATTGATGTTTTAATATTTTATTGTTGTTTTTTGTAGCAGGTATTTTAAAAGTTTTACTGTAATCTCCACTTGTAGATGTAATGTCTTTAATGTCTGATATTTGAAATGTTATAGCGAGAGGAAATTCAGAATGAGAAGTAACATCTAACTCTCCCACAATACTGTCTTCCCATACAACACCATCTAACCTAATTACTCTAACCTCAACAGACCCACTATTCGTCCCTTTTCCAAAAACTCTAAGTTTCCCTGTTGTTGTAATAGTAACATCTCCTTCTATTGTGTTGTTTGCAGAATCCCTAAAGGTAGTACCGATTCCATTTGCAGTTCCTCCAGAAGTAGAGGCAGATATTCCTATATTCCCAGTTCCGCTATAATTTGTTATCCATATTTTTATTCTATATGTAGACCCTGCTATCAATGTGTCTGAAACATCTTCATAAAATTTCGTATTTCCTGTTCCATCACCACTCCAGTTAGCCTTTTGATTAGATATAGTAGATAGAGACCACCCTGTTGCTGCTGTACCTGTAGAAAAATCAACTATATTTCCACCAACTCCATAAACATAATCTAATATTTCAATTTTTACTGCCATTTATTAATTTGTTTGAGTTATTACCTTGTGTGATAATGTGTATTCTATATTAAAACTAACAAGACCTTGCTCTTGATTAACAGTTTCAACATCACTATTAGTTATTATGACTGGTATATATTCTTTTGTTGAAGGTCTTAAATAAGGATTACTGTTGTTTCCTATCTTAGTTGCCTGTGTATCCATTTCAACCCATACATTTGGTGATAACATCATTTTTGCTAACCACTTAGAGTCTTTGTCATTTAAAGGTTCAGTATAAACACTAAGATTTCTTTCCGCATTAACATTCATTACCTCTCTACCTCCTTTATATATATCTCCTCCTCTCATTGTGTCAGATATATATATACCATCAGCAAGTGTTACCCCTCCATTTTCGTTGCCTTGATACCAAGTTCTATCTACACTTTTTCTTTCAATTATATCTTTACCTATAGAGTATCCCTCTGATATATTTCTTTTTGCAGTATAACTATCTATCGCCCCCAAATCGTTAAGCCAATGAAATCTTACAAAAGCGTAAGCGGCTTTTTCATCTTCCCTGTCTATAGTGTAATATCTATATTCAGATGTTCTTCTTGTGGCTGTGGGGTCATACTCACCAAACCTTCTTATACTAACTCTGTAATATGCAGTTGAAGATGTAATTTTGCTTCCACTATAAGTTGTCCAGTAAGGAAATACCGCACTACCACTATCGTTATAAGACTTGCAAGTAGCATGGTCATTTATAAAAGAAGGTGATATGTTTTGAGTAAACATAGCGTCTTGTTTTTTTCTAATGTATTCTTTACCTCCTGCAGTAAGTGCTGTAATAAAATGGCTTTCAAAGTCGTTTAAATAAAAAGTGTTTTCAGCAGAGCCATCACTTGTAAATGTTTCTACCTTTATACCTATAGCCCTTACAGCGTTCTTTTCAGTTCCTGCTATATTATTAGAAGAAGCGTTCATAAAATAAAAATTCAAACACTCTGCCGCTTCATCTATTCTTATTGGTTTTTTGCAATAAGGGGCAGAAGAGTCATAAGAATAATTATCATACCTAGAAAGAAATTTAAACGATTGGTATGTAGAAGCAGATGCTGTTTCATACATTCTAAAATACCCTCCAAAACTACTGCTAGAATAGTAAACAGAGTCTTGTTCAAATTGATTTACAGAGTTTATTATTGTAATTGGCTCAGAGAATTGTGAATTACTTGCGTATAAAATATCACCAGCATCATTGATTATATACGGAGATGCTATTACTTGTAATCTCCGCCACGCCCCATTTTTAGACACATTATAATTACTTACAGGATTACCATAACTTGCATTATTTGAAATAACATTATCTTGCATTACCTGCCCCCCATTCATCCCTCCATATTTATTACTTTGCCATGTTCCTTTGCCTATAGGGCATAAACTGTAGGATAATTCGCTTGACACTACCTGACTAACATCTACTGTAAACTTATGACCAACAGCAACTGCATCGGTATTGTATCTTTTGTTTGCTATATCTCTTGTTTTTGTTATTTCTGCAATAGTTTCCCATCCATTAATATTTGCATCTTCTTCATTCATACAAACCTGCACAATAAATTTTACATATATTACATCTCCTGTTGTTGAAGTGCCACTTAGTGCAGAAGGCTCTGTTGCCTCTGTTACCCCTCCTTTTGTCCAAACTACTTGATACCTTAAAGGGTCGTTTGCACTTTTTATGTAATTACCTCTTTGATTCCAAAAAGCCCCTCCTAAATCACTACTCCCCCAATCTAAAGGCTGAAAACCCCAGTCTATACTTCCTAATATACTTGCCATATCTTAATATATTTTATATTTTGTGTTTAAATAATTCCTAACATCTAATTTTTCTGACTCTGTTAATTCTCTGTTATATATTATAACCTCTTCAATGTTTGCATTTGCAAAACCATTAACAGTAGAAGAGCCTATAGTGAAAACTTCGGTATTAAAGGTTGTTGCACTCCATCCAAGTGAAGTTAAGGCTTGAGCAGACTCATTGTTAAATTGAGATGTAAGCCTACCTGAAGTTCCATCAAGACTTGTTGCTATCATTCCGTAATCATTTGCATTTCCACTTGTTTGCAAATGATATGCTTCTACTAATGAACTTTTTACAAAAGAATAAAGTTTATTATTTCTAAAACCAACAATAATTCTTGCTGTTGTTGGCGTTCTAGTGTAATCAAAAATAGGCTTTACATCTGTTTGAGTGCTAACCTGTTTTGCAACAGCAAAGATAGTGTAACTTGTTGCAGAGATAGGGCAGTTGCCACTTGAAGTCATGCCATCATTTGTACCATCAAAAGATAAATATGTTTTATCATTAGCACCATCATAACCATACCTTAAAGGTTGTTTGCCACTTGTTGCTTGTACTACACTATTGCTATTTCCTGATTGGTCTGCCCAAGCACTTACAGTTTTTGTAGGTATATCAAATGTAGCACCACTATCTGCTTTTAGCCATACTACTAAATCAGAAAAGTCTGAAGGGTAGTGAGATACTGGTCTAAAGCATTTTGTAAACGCACTCATTGTAAAAGTGAGTTTTAGTTGTACTAATCTGTCATTTGCCACCTCTTTTACTCTTTCTATTTCTATACTCTCATCATTTAAGTAAGCATCTACTGTTACATCTTGATAGTTTTTTAATACAAAATCTAACCATTCGTTAGCCAAGTCTTGTAAGTTATCCCATCTTTTTTGTAGTGTTACTACTGATTGTGCTGCTTGAGAGTATAAATTATAAAAATTTATTTCAAAAGTATACTCTTCCCTCCCATTATATACTACTGGAATTGTTGATTCTGGTGGTTCAATCAACATTAATGGGTATTTTATGTCATGGTCTTGATTTACCTCACCCTCATAACCAAACTTTACATCCCCATAAGTCCATTTGTTTTCAAAAACTGTTACTATATCTGTTAATCTTGTAATTGCCATTATTAAAGTTTTACATTATTTTTTTCGTGTATTTTTTCCTGAACAGCAATTTCATAATCGTTTTTAGCAGTATTCCAACTTAAATAAGTTAAAACTTTATATAAGTCTGCTTTTTTTACGCTTTCTATATGATTTTCTCCATCCATTTTAAATACTTTTTTTTCTGCCACCATATACAGGCTGTTTAGCCATCCGTATGGTTTTATGAACTTGTTATAGAGTCCAACTGTAGAAACTCTGTTTTTGCCGCTTCCAGTTCCTTTCCTTCCTTGCCCAAAAACATTTGGAAAGTCTTTGTTAATCTTACGCTTTGCTGAGTCAAAAAAAAAGCGAACTCCCAAACTATGTCCATTGTCAATTCTTTAAACTTTTCTGTTTTTGCTGGTATGACATCATCATCATACTCTTCTCCTGATTTTCTGCATAATATAGCCATCTGTTCTGGTAAAATATCAAACCTACCATGCTTCATTATTTTTACTGTGCTTTCAAGATGAGTTGCTTCTATATAATCTCCAAAAGTGTTTCTTTTTAAAAATTCTTTTGGGAAGTAGTAAGTCTCTCCATCTTGTTGAAATTTATCCACTCCCAAAGGCTTATACTCTGTAACAGCACCTGAAAAAACATTTACTGCGTCAGTTACACTTTGTATATCTAGTTCTTGCATTTGACTTTCTTTAATACCTGTTAAATACATAAAAATATCCCTATTTATCTTTAATGTCTGAACATCAGAGTGTTCTACTTCTATAAGATTTCCATCCTCGTCTCTTTCGTTGTATTTATTAATAACTGCATACAACCCACACCAATATCTTAATGTCATATCCCTCCATTCTGTTGGAATATCATAACTGTCGTTTTGAATTTTAATTTCTATCATATAATTAATTTTTATTTATTTCTATACCAAAAATATCCTTTATCATTTCTTTTTCAACCTCTTCGTCTATAAGAATATCTGCTAATTCGCTTGTTGCGTTTTCACAGTTAACACCAATTCTCTCCAAAACATCTCTTAACTCTAGGTCGTTTTTACCATCTTTAAGTGCAGTCAGAAAACCAATAGCAGTATAGAAAGACATATTTGGTATTAAAAACAAAAACTCTGCAACTACACCATCGTCTTTTTTCTTTTTATTGACCATAGTCTCATGAAAATTGTTAGAATAAACATATATTGATTTTAATATAGTTAAAAAATCTTGAAACTTGCCTTTTTCTGTGTTTTCTGTAGCAAAGTACATCAATTTTTTAATTGTATTAATATGCTTCCCAACAATCTTCTCATGTTGCTCATTTAAGTATATAACCTCAGTATCTTTCATAATTTTTAGATAATTATTCAAAACGCAACAAAATTACGCTGATTGCACATAATATCTTCATAGTTTTTTAACAAACTCAAAATTTAACTAAAATAAACTATTTTACCACTTCCTCCCCATATTTCCTTGTTTACAGCCATAACTAAGCAATCTACCATATCATCATGCTTTGCTGCTGGAAATTTAGTTAATTGGTCTAAAAACTCCTCATTCCATTTTCCATATAACAAACTTACTCTTCCGCTTTCCAAAGAAGCACTAATATCACTTACTCTTGCTACTTTATCTTTTGTTGGTGGTTTATCTTCTTTTACATTAAGTCCTGTTTCTCTTATTAGTGTTTGTACAATAGATTTACCTGATGCTTTTGGTTCTACATATATTCTACTCCTATTTGTATATCCATTCTTCTGTACCCACTCAGGAATAAACTTGACAAGTTCTGGAAACTCTTTCCTAACATTTATACAGTCTACTATCTGCCACATATTATCTACATAGGTATATGCTAGTAGTGCTGAAGGGTCATTCTTTTGATTTGCAGTATATGCAGGGTCTATTATAAAATTGACCTTTGCTTCTTTTTTATATTTATCTATCTTGAACCAATCTCTATGTATCATTCCGCTATCTAAGGGTGTTGGTGTTTGTTGTAGTTGCCCTGCATAACCATAAGTCCCTAAAGCATTTTTGTAATCTTCTAAAACTTTTTTGCTAAATCTCTCTTCCCAAAACAAGCCAGTTTCTTTATTGTAATATTTTTCTAGTGATTTTGGTTTTATATTTCCATCTTCATTAGTTGCAGGTATACATATGTGCTTATAATTTAATCTTGTCTCTTTATCCAACAAGAATCCACTTAAATCTTCTTCGTGTACTCTTTGCATTATTATAATCCTCACTCCAATATCCGCTTGGTTAAGTCTTGAGTAGAATGTTGTCCTATACCACTCATTAGCATTATCCCTTTCAGTTGCTGAGTTTGCCATTTGTGGCGACAAAGGGTCATCCACAATTAAGAAGTCCCCACCTTGACCTGTAACAGTACCACCAACTGAAGTTGCTCTTCGCATACCAATATGATTATTCTCATACCTCTCTTTTAGGTTTTGGTCTTTCTTAATATGAAAAACATCTTCCCATCTTTTCTTAAACCAATCACTAAATATTATATCTCTGGATTTAGTAGATAGTTCAATAGATAGTGTTGCGGAATATGATGAGGTTATAAATCTTAGTTTTGGTGATTTTATCCAAGCCCATACTGGAAACATAACAGTAACTATTAAAGATTTCGTTGAACGAAAGGGAACATTAATAATTATGTCTTTTGTTTTTGGCTTTTGTGCTATTATTCTTTCACACTCTGCTTGTAGTGTATCGCATATATATTTGTGATGCCAATTAGTAGATAGAGGTACTGCAGGTTCTACTACATGCCAAGCCTTTTTAAAGAACTCATAGAAACTCATTTCACAAAGTTTCTTTTCAAGTGCAAACTTTAAAAGTTTTTTATTCGTCATTAAAATATTTTACTTTGTTTTACGCTATTGTCTAATACAATTGCAATTGCCCTGTTTAATATATGCAGCCCTAATTCAGAATTAACTGCATTTCTTTCTTCTAAAGGTTTTTTATTTGCTGTATTATATCCAGCCTTATGATTCATCCCACCTATATCACTTTTAGGCTGTTTTATTACAGGAATAAAAAAATTAGACCATAAATAATGCCTACCTATTTTCTGTGCTTTTATAAGGGGTTCGTAATAACTAACAACATTTTCTACACAATATTTCCCTTTATAAAAATTATCTAAAAAGATTATTTCCTCATACAACTTCATTGAAGGATAAACAGGTCTTTTTCTTATATGCTGAGTAAAATAATTTGTAGTGCTATGACTTTGACAAGGAGGGCTACTCCAAATAAAATCAAATTCTTTATAATGGTCTAACAAATATTCGTGTGCATCTGCTATTACTACATTATCGTTAGGGTATAACTCTTTGTACTTGTTTGCTACCTTTTCATTATATTCAACTGCTGTTATTTCATGCCCTTCACCCCAAAGTTTCCTATTGCCTCCTATCCCACAATATAAATTTAATATTTTCATTAATCATCTAATTCTGTGTAGTCAATATCTTCTGCTTCTTCAAGACCTCTAATTTGATTTTTAATATCATCAAGAGTAGCACCTTCATTTAATTTAATCTCAATCTTAGTTTCGGTGTCCTTCTTGATTTCTGTTGATTGTAATTTAGGCATAGCATAATTCATTAGTTTTGCTATTGCATCTATGTATGCTCTAGGGTCTTCATCAAATAAAATATCAAGTGCCATCTTAATCTTTACTGGCTGTCCTTCTAAGGCATAGGCTAATGACTTCCTAGTCATCTTCGCTACTTGCCTTGCTTCATTGTTTTTAGGTAATAGTGATTTAGGAGTATTATTATAATTCTCATCTATCTTACCAAGTTGAGGTCGCTTCTTCCTTGCCTCGTCTCCTAACTTCTTTTCTTCCATTCTGCCAAAATACAAAATGTTTCCTTTCCCCTTTCCTAATTATAATATAAAATTGAACAATAGATTGTTAACATTATTTTGTATTGTAATAAAATTATGCAAAACTTTATTTTTAAAACACTATCTTCGTCCTCTTATAAGAGTAAGTATAAATCTAAACCCTTATAATCGTCCTCTAGTCTTATAGTAAACATCATTGCTCATATCGCAAAGTCCTTACCAACCCTTAACATAGATGTTTAAGTAAAACATAGTATTTATAAAATTGAACTTTGGTTTTGTGTGTGTCCGTTTATGTGGCTATAAGCACCCCTGCTGTGGGGTTACGGAATTGAAATATCAAACCCTTTTTTTATTCAAAACATTAAAAAAAACTTTAAAAAGTTTGTAAATACCAAACTAAAACCAGTTTAAGTTCTAAAAATTCTTTAGAAATATTCTTTTTTTTTAGTTCTAAGGCGTAAGAACAAAGAGAAAAAGCCAACACATCAAAACAAATTTATTTTTATTTATTAATTATTTGTTAAAAATTAACTAATCATTTTAAATGTTTTTAAGCGTGTTTTATGTGCTTGTAATGGGTAGATATTAGAAACAAAAAAAGCCCTAATTAAAGGGCTGTAAATGTTTAATATGTTTATATTATATTAAAATTGATTTGTGAGCATTGCGTATGCAATTAAAATTAATAATAGTATTGCACTTGGTTTGCTTTCTGGTAATTCTCCTCTCATAATATTATATATTTATTTTTGTTAATACTTAGACTGTCAATTGTTTTTAAATTAATTGTTCTGTAACCTTTGTTAATCATATCGTAAACGCTTATTAAATTGTATTTACTCGGGTCGTATTGCCTTTGTCTGTCTGTTTTGCGTTCATACTTTACTCCTAGCCTTGCGTTAATTAATCGCCTTGTAAAGTCTTTTTTTGTAAATGTAGCCGAAAAAATACGCCCATTACTTTTCTTAATTAGTTCTTTTGCCTTGTCTTTGTTTATTGTTTTCATTTGTTTAATTGTTTTTAGTTAATATCTATTTTTTGTCCGTTCCACTCTTTACCATTTAAGAACCATTTAAAATCCTTTTGATATATATTGACATTCGGCAAAGCGTTTAATCTTTCTTTTGTTGTATTGCTGAACCAACCACAATTAGAAATAGTTAATCTTTTGTTGTCGTGGTCATAAGTTGCTATGCAATTACCATGTAATAACATTCTGCTTGTTTGGTCGTATCTGTCATAAAATACTAACATATTTTGTTTATTTAGTTTGCCTTTATTAAAAAAGGCGTTTGTTGATTGTTTTGTAATTTGTCTCATTGTTTTATATGTTTTTAGTTATTATATATTTTGTCTAATTCTGGGGCTACAAATTCAAAAAATTTGTTTTCTCTGTCTCTTGATGCGTGAAGACTTGCCAATAGTTCAGAATTTATATTTTCTAAATTATATCCGTATTCGGTCGCTAGTTCTACGCTTTCAGATAGTGAGCAGTCGTTGTCCCTTAAATATTCCATTGCTTTTGAATAGTATATTATTTCAACATGAAAAAACTGGCTATCGTTTAAATCTTCCCAAATCTCGGAACTGTCTTTTTTTCCTAAGTCCTCAATATTATTATAAAAGTCGGTCGCATCTTCTCCCAAATATTTAATGCTTAATTCTTGCAAAGTGTCCCGCATTAATTCGTTTTTTGCGTGTTCTCTGTCCTCTTCGCTTTCTTTCCAATTAATTGGGTTGTTAGGGTCGTTCTGTGTGTGTGTGTCCATTGTTTAAAGTTTTTAAAGTTTATAATTTAATTAATAGTTGTACTGCGTTACATCTAAAAAATAATAATATTCGGTTTTTATCTCAACAAATAAATTTATTATTATTTCTTTTTCTAGTTCTTCTAAATATTTTTTTCTTAAATCTTCATTTAATTGCCTTGCCACAGTTAAAAAATAACTTTGACACTTATTCAAAAAAAGTGGGTTTTCTTTTATTACATCTAAAATTGATATAATCGCTTCTTTTTTGTTTGTTGCTTCTTTCATTCTAAAATTTGTTTTCATTGTTTTAATTGTTTTTAGTTATTAAATTATTATAGTTCTTCTAATTGTAATTCTCTCATTTTTATCATCATTACAATATTTTGCAAAGTTAAATTTGGTCTATTTAAAAAACTACCATTTCTCATAACCCTAAATCCACCTCGTAATTTGCTAAAACTAAACTCAAATACATCTGATTCATTAGTAAATACTAAAATTTCTCTGCTCATTAATCTTTGTTTTAATTCTGTTGTTTTCATTTTATTTGTTTTATTGTTTAATAATTATATGCAAATATACAACACTTTTGCACATTACAAAACAAAATGTTAAAAAAGTATATTAAATATGATAATTTATATTCATTCTAAATAAGTGAGTATCAACGCTTTATATAAGAAACAGGCGTGTGTGGGCGTGTGTGCGTGTTATGGCAGACCCAGCAGTTTCACCAGCAGTTTCACCAGCAGTTTCACTGGCAATTTCACCAGCAGTTTTTAAAAAAATAAATTGTAAAAATAATTTTGTAAAAAAATTACAAAAGAGTTTTAAAAAAATAAAATAAAGATTATATAATAGATTTACTACTTTATAGGTATCTTCATATACCAGTCTAATACATCCATACACTCTTCAAGACCCTTAACTACTTTAGCATAGTAACCTGCTTCATTAAGATATGCTACCCATTCTTTTTGTTCTTTAGTTGGGTAAGACTTCTTGTCTGCTTTAATCTCTAAGAATAACCCTGCATAGTCTTTGTTAACTCTAAGTATCTGCATATCTGGAAAGCCTTTAACATATCCTGTCTTCTTGGCTAAGACCGCTTGTTTCATGGATGTTCTTATACCTCCAAGACTTGCACAGTATCTTAACTCTGGATAAGCAAATTGCATATAAGTACAGAAGGATGATTGGACTGTTGCTTCCTTTTTCATTTTTGTTAGAGTTTACCTCCAACAACAGGGCGACCCCCTACCCCCCTATGCCCCCTATGCCTACCCCCTATATCCCCTTCAGTATAGGTAGTTCCTTTTATAAGTTGGTACATTAATGGTTGAGACACGCTATACTTTCTAGCAAGAGATGATATAGTAATCTTTTGTGTTGAGGTGCTATATTCTTTTCTTATAGCGTCTGCTTCTTCAACAGTAAACTTTCTTCTGGAGTATCCTCCACCTCTACTATCTTTTCTGTCTTCTAATTTTATTTTTCTAATCTTTGGCATAATCTAATATTCATCTGGAAACCTGTC
>VTLG01016386.1_pt1 | contig 33226 bp, 43 predicted proteins | sample 4694571 | NCBI WGS metagenome assembly VTLG01 (sample SAMN12604809, study PRJNA352737) | marine metagenome | biome: ENVO:00000447; feature: ENVO:00000209|ENVO:00000569|ENVO:01000036; material: ENVO:00002151; isolation source: viral sequences binned using virsorter ...
TTTGCGGATTCTTTCAAATATCTTGATGAAGATGGCAAATACTTATATTTCGATGAGGATTCAGAAGCTAACAAATTATTGGATTGCACAGGCGGGAGCTACTCCGATTATGAAAATAGAGTGTGTGAGTGTTGCGGTGCTTCAATAGATGAAGATGAAGAACGTTGGTGTGAAGATGTGAGCGAGTCAAGGTGTGAAGATTGTTCGGTGTGGTCTGATGCTGATAGTGTTTACTATGCTGAAGAAAACGCAACATATATTGCGGGTAATGTTGAAAGCTATGTTCACAACAACGATATAGAACAAAATTAAATATTAACTAATAAAATAATATAATGAATAAAGTATATATAAACAAAGAAGATTTTTATTCATGGCTAGAACATGAGGCACATAAATACACAAATAGATTCTATGGTAAATTATCTAAAGAGGAGTTTTTGGATGGAATAGGAAACACCATTTTTGACAAAGCAAAGCAATTAAATAAAATAAATAACCAAATTAAAACAATTATGAGAAAGTAAACAACAATAAGTCGCTGCCAATATCAACTTTTTGGTTGTTGGTGGCGTTGTTTTGTGCTTTATTTGGGTGCTAAGAATCATTAAAAAATTCTTTTAATTACACAAGTTTTCACAAATCTAACGCATTTTTTGACGGATTTTGAGTGATTTTGTTCATTTGATTTCCGTCAATTTTTTGGATTGAGGTTTGTTGCCACATATACGCAACCACAAGGATTTCAAATCCAATTTTATAGTTTGTTTAGCTTAGAAAAGTAAGATTATTGATAGAAGTATATTAGAGGGTACTAAGTTAGTGTTTGGAAAATTAAAAGTTACGCAACTTTAGTGTATAAAAACGGCTTAACCCTTCCCAAAGGGTATAGTATAGGGTATAAGATAAAGATAAAGTTATAGACATATATATTTGTAATAGTTTTCCTTGTTTTATTCAATTTTATTATTATATATGCACTATGGAAGAAAAGAAAAAAAGAGTTGTTGGTAAACCGTTTGAGGTTGGCAATACTGTTGGTGGTAGAACTAAAGGCTCTATGAATAGAGTAACAAAATTCTCAAGAGAGGTTTTGACATTAGCTTTAGCAGGGCAGGAGGAAAATATTAGAAATGCCCTAGAAAAATTATCACAAAAAAATCCTGAAGCATATATTAGTGCAGTAGCTAAATTACTTAACTACGCAATACCTAAATTACAGGCAACGGAGATTAGTGCCAATGGTAATACAAAAATTGAAATTACATTAGATGATTCAATGAGTGTTGAGGAGTTAAAAGCTAGAATGGCGGAGATGGAAGCCGATGATACGGATTACGAAGAGCTATAATGAAAGTAGAGCATAGACAACAACTTCTAAAAGCAATGGAGAAGGCGGTTTGCGAAAAATCGTTTTATGAGTTCTTTGTTAAGGCTTGGGATATAGCAGAACCCGCAGTACCCCTATCAACAAACTTTCACCATAAATACCTTTGTGATATACTGCAAAAAGAAGCAGAAAGAATTAAAGAGGGCAAAAAGAAAGATAAAGACATAATAATAAATATTCCCTTCCGTAGCACAAAGTCGCTGCTTGTAACAGTAATGTTTCCCGCTTGGTGTTGGGCTGTATATCCAAAAATGCGATTTATCACAGCATCCTATTCAGCAGAGATTAGTATAGAACACGCAACAAGGAGTAGAGATATTATTCAAAGCGAATGGTATCAATCACATTGGGGCGATACATACCAAATCAAAAAAGACCAAAACCTAAAAGCACGATACGAGAATACTTTTCTAGGTGTTCGCAGGGCAACATCGGTAGGAGGATCTGTTACAGGTCAGGGGGGAGATATAATTTTAGTGGATGACCCCACATCACCAAAAAATGCTGCATCTGAGACAGAAAGAGATAATGCTAACGAATGGTATAAGTCAACACTATATTCACGACTAAATAACCCAATGACGGGGGTAAGGATAATAATTATGCAGAGAGTCCACGAAGATGACCTTAGCGGCTACCTATTATACAACTCACCCGATAAACACAAACACATCTGCATACCTGCTGAAATTTCTGATGACCTTAAACCAAAACACCTAGAAGAATATTACGAAGATGGGCTTTTTTGGAAGGAAAGGTTTGGTCAAGAGATTTTAGATGACTATAAGTCGGCACTTGGCTCTTATGGATACGCAGGACAGCTACAACAAAGACCAACACCTGCCGATAGTGGTATGATACAAAAAAATTGGTTTAACATAGATAAAGAAAAAATAGATGGAGATGTGCATTTTGTTATTGACCCTGCATATACCGCAAGTCAAAAGAACGACCCTTCAGCACTTATGGCATATAAATTTTTTGAAAATAAGTGGCAAATCATAGAAGTGCAAAATGTAAGACTAGAATTTCCTGACTTAATAAAGCATATCGGCAAGTTTGTTCACAAAAATGGATATACAAGCCGTTCAAAAATATATGTAGAGCCAAAAGCTAGCGGAAAATCCATTGTTCAGACCCTAATTCGTGAAACAGGACTGAATGTTAAGGAAGATAAGCCGCCAACCAAAGATAAAGTAGCTAGAGTGCAAGATATTAGTGCTACAATAGAAAGCGGTAGGGTATCACTACTAAAAGGTGCTTGGAATGACGAGTTTTTACTGCAATGTCAGCAATTTCCCGCAGCAAAGCACGATGATATGGTGGATTGCCTTGTAATGGCACTAAATAAGCACTTTAGGGGTGCTAAGGTCGTATATTTCGGCTAAAAAAAGATTTTACACAGAAGTTGCGAAACTTTTGGAAATAAATAATAGAATTTTGCAAAAATGGAAAGAATAAAATCACTTAACAATACTCACAGGCGACTTGTGAGCCAACACTTAAAGTTTTTACAAGCTAGACTGTATAGAATTACAGAACACGACAAAACTGTTGGTAAATTCTTAGATTATCAAGACATATTAGACACAATAGTTAAATATTCTAATGATTTTGAGGATTACACAAAAGAAGAAAGGAGTACGGAAGAGTGGATGTATATGATACCAACACTTTCTCTTTACGCATCATTAGGATTTCTTGCGGGAATTAAAAATGACAAAATGGAGAGATTTGTTGATTTTGAAGAAGAGATGAAAAAATTTGTTGATTCTACTCTAAATTTAGTAGGAGATTTATCAGATGTTTTGCAAGATTTAAAAGTTAAGGAAGACATTGGAAAAGAATTAGACAAAATCGTATAAAATGTTGGTATTAGAAATAAATGGCAAGAAAAAAGAAATTCCTTGCCAATGGAATGAGATGACTATTGATTTTTATTGTGGTTTGTATCAAATTATCAATAAATACAAGGTTACAGATGAGCAAATAGAAGATGACAAGGGTAAAAACCTTGAAAAATTCTATTTTACACAGGAAACTAAGATGTATAAGGAAATATTCTCTTATATGACCAAAGTTCCACTAAATGATGTTGAAAAGGCTAATATGGAAGATGTAATGGCTGTAATCAACTCATTAGACAATATAATGACAGAATACAAGCCAACAGGTGTTGATTCGTTTATGTTTGAAGGAGAAAAATACTATTTCCCCTTTGAATTTTTGAAAACAAGCACTTTTGGTGAGTATATAGAGGCTAATCAGCTTGAGTTAAGCACACAATACCTAAAAAATGGAAGATTTGATATTCTTCCTGAGCAAATGGCTATTTTGTGTAAAACAATGGATGAGGAGGTTGATTTAGACAATATAGACGAAAAAGCTAAAAAGTTTAAGAACTTGACAATGGACATCGTTTGGGAGTTCAGTTTTTTTTTGAACAAGCGAACAATGAGGTCTCTAGGCGTTATAACAACCTTTTTAGGGAAGGTGGCTCAAAAAGCATAGCTGTATCAAAAGCTAGCAAGATAATGAAGCCTTACGGGTGGCTAAACACCCTGTATGATGTAGCTTTAGATGGTGTTTTTACACAAAACGGTAAAGACGCTATGCAAAGCGTAAAAGATGAGAAACTATACAAGGTGTTAACCTATGTTTCTTGGAAAACCTCTAAAGCAGATTTTGAGTTAGCGGTTAACGAGGAACAAAGTAAACAAATAAAAACAAAATAATGGCTTTTAATAGATTAAGGGACATAAGAGATAGGATGCAGGAGAAATGGACTAGCGGAGAGTTCATTTTTGGTTATGAAGATGATATTAACGAAAATCATAACATAGACTACCCACTACTTCTTGTTATACCACCAAACTCAATACTTCCCGCAACAGAGAAAGACCCAATCAACGCACACGTCAAGGAGGAGTATGAGTTTGAGGTTATTTTCGCTAAACCATATAGAACAAGTAGCAGCAATATAGGTGCTAACGACACAAATAGAAACCTAGATGTTATCTACTCCTTATTGGAGGCAGAAGCATATAATTGGCTGCAAGCATTTCTTGATAGCTACCCAAGCAAGCAGGTAACATTAGTACCTACGCCAATAAGTGTAGAAAGAGAAAAAAATCAGCATAACGATATGGTGGTGCAAATTCGTATGGGATTTACTGTGGATTGCTTCTCTCACGCCTTTGCTTCTTTTGATGACCAAGCTATTAGAGACCTAACACCTCAACTATGGCTAAGAAGTGATGTTGGTGTAAAAACACAATACTTTGGAGGTGCAGAGGTTGTTAGCGAATGGAAAGACCAAAGTGGATTTAATAATCATTTTAATCAAACAACTTCAGCAAATCAGCCTGAATACAAATACGAGATGGCTGATACTACAAACACAGAAAATAGACATCCGTTTTTACAATTCGATGGAAGTGATGACTTTTTAAGTTGTAGTCAAACTGATTTTGGGAATCCTATTCCTACAAGGGGATTGATGGGAGACCACACCGTATTTTACATTGCTAAAACAACTGACGCATCTTTAACGGACGACCCTTTATTAAGCATAAATTATGAAACTGCTGCTTCTCCAAAAATGCTTGTTTCTTTAAGAAATTCAGGAACAAATGATAATACCTTTAGTAGCTATATTACCGAGTCAACAGGAGCAGGAGGCACATCTTTTGGGCTAGACTCAGACATAACATCAGGTAGTGTTCAGATAAATGTTAGGGGTCATAGGGTTGTAGGTAGCACATTGACATATTTTCTTAACGGCTCTACAAGTGCTTCAGTAACACAGGCTGCTTACGGCAATCCTGATTCTTACAGTAATACAAACTCAATTCATATTGCTAAAAAAGAATCAAATTACGGTCTATTCAATGTGCAAGAAATAATTATATTTAATTCAGCCCTATCTAATGCTCAAGCAGTAACGGTAATGAATTATCTTAATCATAAATACAATATATACTAATGGGAACTTGGCAACGAATAGATTTTACAAATAATGAAGACATACAAAGTGCGTATAGTCCGATAAAATTTACCTTCCGAATAAGTGGCTCTCCTACTGACGGTCAGACGGGGACTGTAAAAGACTATGTGAGTATGAATGTCCATATAACGCCATACAATATGGTTACTAACCAATGGTTAAACGGAAGTTCGGGGACAGACCCTCTTCCTAATGAAACATTTTCTTATAGAGTGCCATACACCCCTTATGTTCATAATTTTGCTGTTAACAGCACGCCTAATGATGGGACATATAGGTATTTTAGCACAGATCTTTCTTCCGTGCTAAGGGGGTATCTTTCTTACGATTTAAGACCTTGTTCTCACGACACGGACACAAACGCTATAAACAGAGATATAACGATGTCTCAGATGTGCCCTAACCTTTTAACCTACTACCAAGTAAGATTTGATGCTGAATACATAGACGCAAACGGCAATTTAGCAAGGGAAAATGCTAACACCTATTTCTACCCTATTGTGCTTAATGCAGCACTAACATACGAGGAGGAGATAAACGGCTATTTCTCAAGCGAGCATCGTGATGAAGATGCTACTGCACTAAGTGGTAATAATCAGTTGCAAGGTGAAACTTTGACAAATATGTTCTATCACCATCCTGACAACCTAAAGAACTACAATAGACAAAACTACCTGTCTGTCAAACCTATGTCAAGAAATATAGGTGTTGATGAGTCTGAGTATGTAACATTTCTTAACCAAAGAACAAGCGATAGCTATTTAACAGAAGTTCGCATACATTTTTTCCAAGCAGACGGAACAAGCATTGGTAATGCCTCAGGGGGTAATTACGGAGCTATAATAGATGCTTCTGTTGCAGGAGACGGCTCTTTTAGCGGAGATGGAAACTTTAGACACCTATTGGATTGGGGTATCGGCACTAACACCGAAGTTAGACACGCCTGTCAGGTAGGTGTAGGCACAAGGAACATAAAAGAGATGGGTATTGAGCACCCCGAAATATTTAATAACGAAGAGCCGTTAACAGATTGGTCTAATGTGGCTTACTATACTGTTGATACTATTTATGGTGCTAATACAACAAGAAAAACGGGTAAGACCATAACATATTATGTTGACCACAGCAGAAAAACATACGGAGATACTGTTAGGTTTCATTGGCAGAGCAGGCTAGGAGGTATAGACAGCTACACATTCGATGGCTCGGCAACAAGGGGTATAGAGACTAGCTCATCAACATTTGAGCAAAGCATATACCCTCAATTCAATGCTCAGTTAAGCCCTACTTCTTCGGGAAATAATATGTGGGGTGGCATTTCCACTCACATAGCAACACAAACAGATAATACGGGAGCTGTTGTCAATAGGGTTGCAGGTCTTACGGATGATAAATATCCCGCTATACGCAAGCATCAGGTTGACGCTTATGGGAATGGGACAGCAGTAAGCAGACCTATACCATTAGCAGACAGGGAGATGATGGAGGACTTAATGTCAAGCCCAAATGTATGGGTAGAGAGAGGATGGGAAGCTAGAGAGGTTTTCAAAGAAGATTTTAGCTCTTATAGTAGTGTTTCAGATATATCAGATAATTGGCTCGATGTTTCGGGTGGAGACATTACGACAAATGCGGGATTTGCGACTAATGAAGGTCATATAACAGGAACTTCTTGCTATCAAAAAGGTGATAACTCAGGTAACGACGAAGTTTGGTTATCAAGCAAGAAACTGTTTCGATACGACCCAAACAAAATGTATGAGGTGGAGATAAGACTGAAAGATTCTGCGTTGGGTTCAGGAACATATTACTGCGGAATAACAGGGTATGCAGAAAGCAGCAATGGTGATTATACAGGTACAAAAATAAATAATAGTGGGTCTAATAATTATGGGTCTCAACACTACATAACTTTAGCGGCTTACCCTGCTACTAATCTTAACAAATGGAGAACATACAGAGGGTATTTAAGTGGTCATATCAGAAACGGTGGTTCGTATGGGGGTGAAAGAAATAAAAACCCTATGAATCACGCAAGGGCATATACGGGGGTAGCTTGGTTTGCTCCTATGTTTATATTGCATTTCGATAGTACAGCAGGAATATCTTATGTTGACTATATTAAAGTAACGGAATATAGCCCTGCGGAAAAAACGCACGAGAAATTTTACTCATCGCTAAATAAACACTACTATGTGCCTGTTCTTTTAAAAGACGGAGGGCAGACATTATATGACAGCGAAGGTGTTAGCACGGTAAGTGTTAATTATGTAGAGAGTAGAAAAAAACGAGGAATACGCAACTAATGGCAGAAATTAAAATAGAATTAAGAGGCTTCGGGTCTGACTCAGGCTCAAACCCAACAAGTGATGATGTTGTCGGTGTATTAGATATAACATCAAGCGAGGATTTCCCCTTATCGTTAACATTTCAAAATTTTGATGTTAGAAATTTTTCACAAAGGTCGGGAAGTTTTAGTAAAACATTTGATGTACCCGCAACAAACAACAATAATAGAGTTTTTAACAATCTTTGGAAAACAGGATATATAATTAGCTCAAAAAAAGTTGCAGGAAATATACCTGCTGTTATTTATGCAGATAACATTCCAATCGTTAGCGGTAAGCTTCGTATAACATCAATAACAAAAGATAAAAATGTTAAATCGTATAGTTGTTCTTTTGTGGGAGATAATATGGATTGGGCTTCATCAATAAAAAACAAAGAGCTAAAAGATTTGCGATTTAGCAAAGACTCTTATACAATATACGCATCGCAAGACTCAAGTGTTGACACATTAGAAAACGAAGGTATAGCTTCTGTCCCTTATGTTTTTAATAATATTCAAGGAGTTAGCGGCAGTAATCAAAACCTTGACCATACCGATTATGAGCACAATAAAGATAACCTTCTATATCCGTTATTATCAATAGGTGAGGGTGTTAGTAATAAGCAACAAGCGACAACAATGGATTTTGTTCCTTGTGTATATATAAAAAATGTATGGGATAAAATATTTCAGTCAGAAGGATATACTGTTGTAAGCGAATTTTGTGATAGCGACTATTTCAAATCACTATGTATGCCCTTATACTTTCAAAAACAAGGAGAGATAGCTGATTACAAATACGGAAGTATAACGGCAGGCTCTGATGAAGCGTTAAATAATAACCCTGCTTCGGGTAATGACGGCTACTACTATGGCGGGGGTAGCACTGTTCATTCTCGGGCAATAGGAAATATGACTGTAAACAGAAGATTTGGTTATGAGAGTGGTGCGTCAGCACCCTTTTGGGCTAGATTTGTCTTTGCAGGAAATACGATAGAAGATTATAGTCAAGACACAAACACCCCTGCCACAGCATACGGAAATGTGCAAACGGGCTCAAGTAACCTTCTAAGTGGGACAACCGTTGTTAAATACGGTAATTCAGCCCATATAATTAAAGCTGATATGAGCTTAAGGCATTGGAGGGATTATCAGGGTAGTGGTAGCGGGCTGTTTGAATACTACCTTTACGCTGAATTATGGGAGATACCTGATGACATAAGCGGATTGCCTGATGATGATAATTGGACTAACGGTATGAAGTTGGCTATTGATAACGGATTGGTATATAACTCTTCATTAGGAATTAACACATACAGTTTGAATGGTTTTACTAGATTAGCCGACAGTTATGCAAGTTTTACAAAACAGCCAAACCAAACTTGGAATGAAGTACATCAGTTCCCAACACTAGAGCACTACGCCAACAATGTTGGAACAAGAAAATATATAGCCACAGTAGGAGCTAGAATATATAACTACCCTGCGGGAAATGGGGGTAGTGTAGGTATTGATATAGTGGAGGGTAGTAGCTTAGAAATTTCAGGAAATCCTGAGTATTATTTAGGAGAGGATGTTGAGCAAATACATTGGCTGATGCCAAAAGGCAAGCAGTCGGACTTTGTTATGGGGTTAGCACAGATGTTTAATCTTCAGTTTCATACAGACCCAATAGCAAAAAAGGTTTATATAGAGCCATACGACTATTTTTATGAGCCAAAATCTAAATGCGTTGATTGGACTGAAAAAATAGATTACTCAAAAGATATTCAGGAGGAGTTTATTGATAAAATAAAATCAACAATTATATTTAAGTATAAAGACGCTTCTAGCGATGCTTTATTAGAGAGGTATAACAAAAAAAATATTACTGATTGGGGGGCATACAAAGAGATTAACACATCGGGGATATTCCAAGATGGGGAGTACGTTATTGAGAACAAGTTTTTTTCTCCTACATTTAATTTCCGAGAAGCTGAATATGTTGATAACACAGGTAGTAACGCTTTAGGGTTTGATAGCACACCTACAATACCTTTGTATCACACTAAATATACAGAGTTAGACCAAAACCATAATATAGATAGACCTGAAAAAAATTGGGATTTAGGTGCTAGAATATTATGCACAGTCCCATACCTAGACGGCTCTCAGGTAAGAAAATACAAGACACATAGAGATGGGGCTAATTCAGCATACTCTCTTGCACCTAACGACAACCTAGATGCTGACAGCGATTACTACGCATACTTTTGTCGTGCTAACTTTATACATTTTGATAGTCTAAACTATATAGGAACGGCAACAAACGGCAATTACAAAGCTAGCATAGGCACATATGATGGCACAGAATATTTTGTTGACCCAAACTTGTCTTTTAATAATGTTAAGCATCAACAACAAACAATTTCACATACGAAAAAAGGTTTAGTTCATTATTTTCATAATACTATGCTAGAGCAACTAAAAAACAAGCCTAGAATTAAAATTGTATATGTAAATTTAGACTACACGGATATATTAAGGTTGGATTTTAGAAAGTTAGTATATATGGATGGTATCTATTACAGAATAAATAAAATATCTGACTTTAAGCCACATAAAAACGAATCAACAAAGATTGAGTTAACAGAGTTTTGGGATTTAGGTTCTAGTGATATTAGCGGAGATATAATGGATGTATATACCAACGGATTAAATATGTAAAAATGCCTACAAACAGAATAGCAAAATCAAATATAAATAGAACAGCCAACAGGTGCTACTGCTTAGTTGATGGTGTTCTTACGCCTATGGTTTACCAAAAACAAGCAGAAGATGGTCGTTTTTATTATGATGACTTACATATAACATCACCAAATAGGTTGTCTTTTCAGCAGGGCTTAAGACAAGAGACTATTGTCAGAACACAAACAGAAACAACTACCACAACGGTAACAAAACCAACAGGTGTAACAACGACAACAACAACAAAAACCATAAGACCATCATTTGTATGGGATTATACATACGGCATTGAATCTTCTAGCGGACTAATTAGTGGTTGGTCAGCTTCAATAGGAAAAGAAAGTTTTAGTCAAGCAACAACAAATTTAAAGCCAAAACTAGGAGAAAGAGCAGGTGGCGTAGAGGGCAGTTCTTCTGTATTTTTTGATGGTGGTCGAGTAGATGGTGTTGGTGATTATATGAGTACATCAGCGAATGTTACTGTTTCAGGAGATTTTACAATGTTTATATACGCAACACCTTACTTACACAAGTATGTGCGTTTTTTGGGAAATTCTGCTGATGCAAATATTTATATAAGTTTTCACGCAACAGGAGACGAATTTTTTGATTTTGGACTAGGCTCAGGGAAAACATATTCTATTGATTATAAGATAGCTAATGATCTAAAAACAATAGAATCTCGTAAAGAAACACAACTAACAATACAAAGAAGCGGAACAACATTGTATTTAAGAAAAGATGGTGTAGATATGGGTAGCACAACTGTTTCTGCTGACGACTTTGTTTTTAACCAAATAGGTAGGGTCGGTACTGAGATATCCACATACGGAGGATACATAAGCCACCTTTCTATATATGACGGATATATAAGTTCTAGGCTGTCTGAAATGGAAAACTCAATAACTATTGAATCAGCAAAATCTAGGAAAGGGTAATGGCAGTAGATTCCAAAATAGTAAGAAAGGTATTAGCCAACATTGGCGATAAACTTGTTATGCAGCTCAAAAGAGAGCTTAAGAATCAAATGCATATCGCAACAGGCAAACTGCGAGACGGAATAAATTATGAAATTAAAACATTAGGAAAAAACACCGTATTAAGAATAAATGCTGAAGGAGCTGATTATGCAGCTATTGTAAATGATGGTGCACCGCCACATTTTCCAAATATAGATGCAATAATGGAATGGATGGATGTTAAAAAAATAAATCCCGAAGATGGGAAAACAAAAAAGCAGGTAGCTTACGCTATTGCAAAAAGAATAGCAATAGAAGGAACACCCACCAAAGGCTCTTACGAACATACAGACAACACTTTTAGAAAGGGTTTTGTAAACAGGGTTTTTGGTAGTAATAGAAAACATATAGAAAAACAAATAGTTGATGGTGTAGCTATTCAAATAGAAACATCAATAAGCAACACAATAAGAAGTATAAACAAAGATGGCTAGAAATAAATCTGTAATTGAAATTAGTGTCATAGGACACAAGGACTTAATTGAGGCACAAAAGGCTGTAACAAAATATAGTGATGCTCTCAAAAAAGCTAAAGCTGATGTTGTTGACCACAAGAACGCAACAGACGCAGAAGCTCAGTCCATAGCTCACGCTGAAACAAATCTAAAGAAAGCTAGGGGCGAGTATAGACAGGCACAAAGAAGCATAAAGGAGCTAACTAATGCAACAAAGACAAGTAGTAGCTTTACTATGAAAATGGCTAAAGCTTTTGGGATTGCTCAACTTGCTGTTGATGGATTTAAAAAGGTTAGTCAAGCCCTAGCTAATCAATTAAATGATTCCGTTAAAACTTTTGCTGACTTTGATATTCAGATGCAGAAGGTAAAAGCTATTAGTGGTGCTAGCAAAGAGGAGTTTGATAAATTAAAACAATCTGCACAAGACTTAGGTCGTTCTACATTCTTTACCGCTACACAGGTAGGGGAGCTTCAGATGAACTTCTCTAAACTAGGTTTTAGTGCTGCTGAAACGCTTGACGCACAATCTGCTGCTCTTGATATGGCAACAGCAACAGGTGAGGACTTAGCAAGAACAGCAACGGTTATCGGTTCTTCTATTAGGGGTTTTAACCTAGACGCTTCTGAAGCAACAAGGGTAGCGGATGTTATGGCTGCCTCTTTTACAAGCTCTGCACTTGACCTAGAGAAGTTCCAAACATCTATGACGAAGGTTGCTCCGATTGCTGAACTTATGGGTGTTAGCATAGAGGAGACAACAGCTATTATGGGTAAGCTTTCTGATGCGGGTATCGAAGCATCTATTGCGGGTACATCTCTTCGTAACATATTCCTTAAGATGGGAGACCCTTCTTCTGACCTTGCTAAAGCTTTAGGAAAAACTATTGGCTCAGGAGAAGAGCTTGTTGCTGAATTAAAGAACTTAAGAGACGCAGGTGTTGATGTAGAGAAGATGTTGGCTGTTGTTGACCAAAGACAGGTTGCTGCTTTTGCTACAATGGTAAAGGGTGTAGATGTAATTGAAAGCCAAATCATTGCTTTTGAAAACGCTAATGGTGCTGCGGCAGAAATGGCAGGGACTGTTGGAGACTCTTTACAAGGTGCAATGCTTCGTTTTCAGTCAGCACTTGATGGATTGAAAATCGCACTTGTTGGTGGTAGCGGTATAGGTGATGCTCTAAAACAAAGTATAGATAAGTTAGCGTTGTTTTTTAATGGTATAGCTGAGAATCAAGAAGGATTAACAAAGATTGCGGAAACGCTAAAATCCATAGCTAAACTATTAGGATTAACTGCTGCGGCAATAGTTACTTTTAATGTTGCCACAAAAGGAGCTGCAACAGTAACAGCACTTTGGAACGCAGCAGGTGTAAAGCTAAACAGGACTATAAGGATAATGAATGTTTTGATAAGCAGGAATCCGATTGGTCTAATGGTAACAGCTCTAACTTTAGGTATAGGATATCTTATAACTTTTACAGGTAAAACCGATAAGCTTACTGCTGCTCAGAAAAAGCTTAACACACAGCTAGCTGAAACTAAAGCTTTGATAATGGGCAGCAAGGGTATTAAAGACCAAATGACTATTTTAGGAGCATTATCAGAAAGCCAATCAAAATCCCTTAAAAGTGCTGTTGAGCAACAAATGTCTCAAACCGAATCCTTAGAAGCACAAATACACGCTTGGGCTGCAAATAGTGAGGAAATGCAAGGATATGCCAAACAATTACAAGAGTTGAGAAGAGAGGCAGGTAGAAGAGGAGTTTGGACTGTTGATATGAAGATTGAATTAGATAGGCTTCAGGCTGCGGCTAAAAACTTGCAAAAAGCAAAATTTGGCACAACCTTTAGTGAGCTTTCAAAAGAAGGAAAGCTTTTGGAGCAACAACTAGCTAAAATTATTTCTCATTTAAGTGGTTTTAAGAAAGAGGATTCGTCAGGAAAGCCTGTTGTTCCTGAAGAAGAAGTAACAGACCCCGTAAAAGAAGAGTTAGCTAGACTTGAGTTTGAGATGCGAGAAACAATGTTGACGCATAAAGAAATGTTTGCTGATAGAGAAATAAAGACGCAGGAAGATTTGAATAAAGCATTGTTAGATGGTCAGCTTATATATTTGAATCAAATGCTAGAAACAACAAACCTAACTGAAGAGCACAAACTAGCAATAAAAGAAAGAATAGCAAATGCAGAGATTGCTTTGATAAAACAAACAACTAAAGCAGAAAAGGAAAAGGTAGACGCTACAAAGGAGAATATTGATATTATGAAAGAGACAGGCTCTCTTCTTATGAATATAGGGCAAATAACAGGTAAAAACTCTGCTGCCGCAAAAGCGGGAATTAAAATAAGCCAAGCTGCTGCTATCGCAGATGGTGTTTACGGATTGATAAACGCAGAGGTAGGTATAGCTGCACAAGCAAAATTACCATTTCCTAGCAACATTGTTGCAATGGCATCAACCGCAGCACAGGTAGCGTCTGTTGTTGTTGCACTAAAACAACTATTAGGCGGCTCAGGTGAAGGTAGTGGTGGCCAAGAAGGTGGAACAACATCCACCACATCTACTTTTGCTAGAGGCGGTCTAACAAGAGGCGGTATGTTTGAAGGTGCATCACACGCACACGGAGGTGTTAAGTTTGCAGTAGGTGGAAGGATACACGAAGCAGAAGGCGGTGAGGCTATAATTAACAAGCGTTCAACAGCAGCGTTTAGACCAATACTATCTGCAATAAACTCATACAACGGAAACGGAGTTAAGTTTGCTGATGGAGGTCTTATTAGCTCAGGAGAGAAGTTTGCTATGGGTGGACAGCTCAGAAGTGTTCAACAAATAGTTAGCGGTGGTATGGGTTCTGCTAAAGTAGTTATGGTTGAAAGTGATGTTACAACTACACAAGGAAGGGTTAGTGCTTTAGAAGCACAAGCGTCTTTCTAACATTGTTTTGTTAATAAGTTAATTGAAACAATTTGTAATTGTTTTCGTATTTATATAAATTGTGGCTATGGCTATCCGTCAAAACAAAATTGAAATAATTGATGAATTTGTAGAAAACTGCTACAATGATATTAAAGTTAAGTTTTCCGAAGAAGCAGGAATAAAGAATGTTTTGATGCACCTTATAGAGAGAGGTCTTGTTGACCCAAAAAAGCTTCGTGATTATATGGTGATTAGAGACTTTCCTGAAATTCTAAAAGAAAACAAAGGCCATATCACATATACCTTTATGGATTTATCTATTAAGTATGATATATCCGATAGAACTGCACAAAACATAGTTTACAAAAAAAGCAAGACTTTTAGACCTAAATATAATGTTAGGTAACTTTCTGCCAACTTTTTCGCAATCAAAGTAATACATATAGTTATTTTTGCAAAATGAATAATTGGTATTCTTTTCAAAACAACGCAAAAGCTGTGGAAATTTCTATCTATGATGAAATTGGAGACTACGGCACTTCTGCAAAGAAATTTATAGACGACCTAAAATCAGTTGGCAAGAAAGATATTACAATTCGTATGAACTCAGTCGGGGGAAGCGTTTTTGATGGTCTTGCTATTTACAATGTTCTTCGTTCACACAAAGGCTATGTCAATGTGAAGATTGAAGGATTGTCTGCTTCTATTGCTACTATCATTGCATTAGCGGGAGATAATATAGAGATGGCTGAAAACGGCTTCTTTATGATTCATAATCCTTTTGGCGGCTCTATGGGTGATGCTGAGGAAATGCGTAAGACTGCTGATTTACTTGACAAAATTAAACAAGAACTTGTAAATATATACGCAAAGAAAACTCAGATGTCTGATGAAACTATTGCTGATATGATGGATGAAGAAACTTGGTTGACAAGTCAAGAAGCTATGGATATGGGTTTTATTGATACTATCACAGAGCCTATTAAAGTAGCTGCTAAATTTGATTTCTCTAAATTTACTAATGTAAACGAAGAAGAAGTTAAAAACAAACTAGAGTTAATTAGTAATATTAAAAAAACGAAAATGACTGACGAATTGAAAAATTGGTTCAACGGTGTTAAGGAAGAGATTCTTAACGCTGTGAAGGGCAAGGTTGTAGCTGAAGTCCCTGCTAATGAAGAAGTTTCAGTTGTTCTTTCTGACAATGAGGAAATCACTAACAAGTTGACTGACTTATCAAACGAGAAAGAAGAACTATCAAACATCATTGCTGAAAAAGAAAGCTTTATCGCTGACTTAGAAAACAAGGTGTCTGAAATGGGAGCTGAATTAGCAAAATTTAACGCTACTGAAACTAAAGTAGAGGCGGATAACGACCCTGCAATTAACGAGGCTGATGTTGTTGTTAATGCTTGGGATGCTTTTGCAAAATCAATTATAAAATAACAATTAAATATTTAAAAGATGGGTTTTCCAAGTACAAACAATTTACCTGCTGTAAATCAGTATGATGTAAATAGAAGTATAATCTCTCCTGTATTTTTGGGGCAAGATTATATGAATTATATGAGTGTTCTTCCTAACATTAAAGGAACAACAAAAATTGACCACTTTGGGTCTTTAACAAAAATTACTAAAGGTTTTAACGCAGGTGCTTTTTCAGGTGAAAATGCGGGTACTTTTAGTGCTGTAACTATATCTCCTGCACGTATGGAGGCTGAGATTGAGTTTTATGCTAACTCACTTTTCGGTAAAATGAAAGGTCAGTTAATGAAAGATAACTTTGAGTTTGACAACATTGACGGAACTACTGTAAAAAATGTTCTACTTGACTTAATTGGTGGAGGTATTAAAAATGACTTTAACAGACAATTATGGTTAGGTGATACTGCTTCTTCAAGTGGTAACTATGACCAATATGATGGATTCTTCCAAGTATTGAAAGATGGTTTAGCTGCTGCTCAAAAACTTACTAACGCTAATATTACAGGTGTTGGTAATGATGATGCTTTCGGTGATGCTGCTGATGGTTTTAATGTTTTAGACGCTATGTATGAGGCTGCAACTCCTGAGTTATTAGAAGCAGGAAACCACGTGTATTTCGTTTCAGGTATTATCGCTGACCGATACAGAGCTTACCTAGAAGGTACGGGTTATGCTGCTGCGGGACATTCTGTATTAGTTAATGGTATTCCACAATTAACATTTAGAGGTATTCCTTTAATTGTTCGTAGAGATTGGGATACTTGGTTAGCTGCTGATGGAGCTTCTGCAATCGAAGGTGCTTCTGCTGCTGCTGAAATTCACAGAGCTGTATTAACAACTCAAGATGCTCTTATCGTAGGTACTGACTTTGATGAGACATCTGTTGAGCAATGGTATTCTCAAGACAACAAGTCTTACAGATTCCGTGTTTCTTATATGGTTGGATGTGCTTTAGCAGATTCTAAATTAGCTGTGATGTACACACCTGATGCTTTATCTGCATAATTGAATTAAATCAATATTGGGGGGATGAAATACTCCCCCTAATGTTATTAACTAATAAAACCAAAATAAAATGGCAATAGAAAATTTAGCAATCGCACATTCTGACTTAGAGATTAGAGGTGGATTGCAGTATGTTGGTGTTGGGTTATATAGTTCTGTAAGTGGTATGGCGGCAGGTGGAGCATTTACTTCTTCTGCTGATAATCATTCTGTAACTTTAGTTGGTGGAGACGCTCTTGCTGTCTTTGACCTAAAACAAGGTACAGGGTCTTTAACTACTTCAGGTTCTAAAGAAGGTGGTACAATTATGTTTGAGCATACTGTATCATTCTACGTTCCTAACATTTCAACTGCACACTTGAGCAATTTGCAAAGTATGGCAAATGAAGATTTAGTAGTTATAACACAGGGTTATGATTCTACACAAAAGCACATTATTGGATTATCAGAGGCTTACCAAGCTTCAGATAGCGTAAGAGGTAATGCTCAAATGTACGCTAGACTTACTTCTATCGAAGGAGGTACGGGTGCAGCTTTAGGTGATGAAAATGGTGTTACAGTAACTATTGTTGCACAATCAGGAGAACTTCCAAGAACTGTAACAAATAGTCTTACGATTGACCCTTCTGCGGGAACATTGACTACTTAATATTAACTTAAAAGGAAAGGTTAGGGCATTTAGCCCTTTCCCTTCTTTTTTTTATATTAGCATTATGTATAAAGCAAAATTAAAAGGCGGAACTACTTTTTTTGATGGTTTCCAAGTGTCTTGGTCTAAGGCTACTCAAGAGGAAATGAAAAAAGTATATGAACTTGGTCATACCAACTTAGTAACTAAAGAAGATGCAGCAGAAAAGACAACCAAAAAAGCAAAATCAAGTAAAAAAGGCTCAGACAAAGAGTAATTTTAATACTAAATATGCTTTTGTAAACATTAGCACTCCTAATGTAGATAGAGAGGTTAAGCAGATTGACAGAGTAAGAGAAGATTATATTCCTTTTGGAAAAGACAATCTTTTTCCTCAATATCTTTCTGACCTTAAAAGACACTCATCTACACATAGGTCTGTATTAGCACAAAAAACTACATTTACAACAGGTAGTGGCTTTAAGACAGAAAATGAAGCTTTAAGGGAGTATATTAAGGATGTAAACGCTAATGGAGAATCACTAAAAGACTGCTTCAAGAAACTAGCTGACGACTACTTTACTTATGGAAACGCCTTCCTAGAAGGGGTGGTTTATGAAGGTGGTGTTAACTTTTACCACAAAGACGCTGCAACAGCTAGAATATCAAAAAACAAAAGGGATGTTTTCTTTCACCCTGATTGGGAGAACGCAAAAAGATACCCTGAAAAAATGCAAAAAATACCCATTTACCCAAGAGTAAGTGGAAGTAGTTTTATTATACACTACAAAGATTACGAAAGCACATTTAGCTTTTATGGTTTACCTGACTATGTAGCTGCACTAGAGCACATAGCGATTGATTATGAAATAGGTAAATTTAATCACACTAATTTTAAGAATGGTTTTAGCCCATCAGCGATAGTAACGGTGAATGGAGATTTTGGTGAGGCTGAAGCTGAAAAGTTTGTAGAAACTGCAAAGGACACCCTTACGGGCAGCGGAAACAACTCAAAGATATTATTCCTTGTTAAGAACGCTGACGAAAGTCGTGGAACTGATGTTCAGATTCTTAATAACAAAAGTGATGGAGACTTCTTGGACTTACAGAAGTTAACAGATCAAAACATTATTACTGCCCATAGATGGCAGCCCGCATTAAGCGGTATTGTTTCATCAGGAAAGATGAACAACACGGGAAGCGAGATAAGAATTGCTTATGAATTAGCAATGTCAACTGTCATTAAAGACACTACAAATATCTTGCTTGACCCTATTAAGAAAGTTATCGGAAATGAATTGGGATTAGACACGGAAGATTTAGTGGTTATTTATGAGCCGCCAATCTCATTCCTTTCTGACATTGACCCTAAACAAGTGTTAACCATTAACGAGCAAAGAGCTATGCTTCATAAAGACCTTGCTCCAATAGAAGATGGCGATATGTTGTTGTCTGATAGACAATCAATTAAAGTAGAAAAAACAGAAACTATAACAACGAACTAATATGGCAAATGTAAGACAACACGATAATCTTGTTACTGCTTCTGAAGTAATTACTAACGCTTTTACTAATCAAGCAACGGACACAGCTTTGATTACTAACAGTATTATTGATATTGCCGAGTTAGCTCACATTAAACCTGAGTTGGGGTTAGATTTTTACGAGGAGTTAAAAATACAAAACGATTCATCAGGAACATTAAGTAGTGATAACACAACTTTGATGAATGATTTTTTAAAACCTTGCCTTTGTTGGTTTGTTCGTTTCGAGGTTATGAACGAGATGCAATACAACACAACATCAGCGGGGTTGGTAGTTAATGTTTCTGATTTTAGCTCACCTGTAAATCAAGAGCAGTTTAATCAAATGAAGCAAGACACATATAGAAAAGCTAAAGTTATGCTTGATGATATGATTGCTTACATAACACATAATGACCAAGTAAACAAATACCCTTTATATGGCAAGGATGGAGATAGCTCTATGCCTGAAGAGGATAACGCAACAAAACTTAACGGTATAATATTCTACTAATGGATATAATAGAGTTTTTTTTAAGACATATTTTTAATGCAACAGTAAGGAAGAACGATAATTGTCCTGACGGTTATGAACATCAAATGCCTGACGGCTCTTGGATGTGTGGCAGAGAACACGAGGAAGCTTATAACTTTACAGAAGAAGAGATTGCTGAAACATTTAAAGAATACAAAGCTTCTGTTAATATGAGTTATTCTCAACTTAAAGATTGGTCGGAAACAAAGTGTAGTAAAAAAGCAAGTTTAGGTAGAGATGCTGTTAATAGAAATTTAAAGCTTTTGTCAAAAAAGAAAGCTGATTGGACTTCTAATGACGCTACTGAAGCTAGAAAAGCAATAGCATATATAGCTAGGGCAAGAAAACAAAAACAAGGTAAAAATGTAAGTAAGGAGTGTCCTTATAGTAAAAATTATATTGCTCTAAAAAATTGGGCATACGACAGAAATAAATAAAAAGATATGGCAACAACAATAACAGCAGCAACACTTACGGTAACACTAACAGAGAGTCTTTCTTTAGGTGGGAACAACTTTGGTGGTAGTAAGGAGTTAACAGTAGCAAGCATAACAGAGGCTTTTAAAAGAGTTGTAAGGTGTATGAATAGCCAAACAACAACTATTGCTACATTTAGCGGTAACGCATTTGCTTCTGCTAACGCAATAGACCTAGAGGATGCAAAATATATTAGAGTAACAAACCTAGATGATACTAACGATGTTGAGGTAGCTGTTGTAGGTGCTGCAACACTTTATCAGGTTAGATTGTCTGCGGGAGAATCTCACATTTTAGGAGCTCCTGATGACTTAATGTTGGCTGAAGCTGATACATCTCCTAGTTTTGGAACTATGGCTGATATAGCAAGCATACAGGTAAACCCTGCGGGCAACGATGTAGATGTAGAAATTTTTGTAGCAGGAGTATAATATGGCAAGTAACGAACATAGCAGTTTAGCAGAGGCTCAATTACATAACCCAAAAGGGTTTAGCACAGCAAACAACAACACACACCTCACTAAAAACAATAGTGGCGAATTAGCTTGGGTGTCAAGTCAACGCTCTTCCTTTTTCTCAACAGGAGGGTATTCTAATAGTAATGCGGCAGCAGGGACTTATTTTGCAAAGCAATTTTCAGCAGATTACCACAACTACAATATCGAGGTTGTAGAGGATGATTCTGATGATGGAACTGTAAGTTTGGGTATGAAGTGGGGGGCTATGTATTCTGAATTTGTTTGCCCTACATCAGGGACTATTTCAAGTTGGAAAATTATGCATAGTGGTACTACGGGTATAACTTGGGATTTACAGCTTTGGAAAGTATCTGTTACCGACAACAGCAACACAGACACCAATCTTACTCAGCTAGGGTCAACTGTAACTTGTGTTAATACAGGAAACACAACTGTTCAGATTGAAGATATGAGTGTTAGCGGCACTCTTACTGTTGCTGAAAACGATGTTATAGTTGTTACAGTTAGAAAACAAACAGATGGCTCAAATAAGTCTATTTGGTGGAATGGAACATTAGAAATTGTTTGGGATTACTAATGAAAAAAACACTTATAATATTATTTTCTTTTTGTTTTTTTTTATCTAATGCACAGATAAAAAAAGCTTTTAAGTTCTCTACATTTTACATTGCAACTAACGGAGGAACATCTTTATCTGATAAGGATGTTTTTTCTGTAACAGGAGAGTTATCTAAAGATGTTATAGAGACACCATACGACTATTCTTTTACAGCAGGTATAAGAAAGATTAAAAGGTTTCAATACGAAGCTACTAGCCCATTTAAAGACGGAACAGAGACTACATATAGTGATGCTGCAACTATTGGCTTATCTCCCTTTGAATACTTATTTGAAATAGATTATAGAAGGCAAGAAGGCGTAGAGTATATAGACCAAAACCACTTCCTTAGATATGTAAAACCATTGTGGATGACAAAGGTTGAGTATATGAAAGATGGTTTTGCTGATATAGAGTATTACGAAGCTACGCAAAGATTCAGAATAAGAGGAAATAAAAAGCTATCATTTAACTTTGGTGGTGTTACAAGATTGGCAGAGCCTTACGGATATAATCCATTAGACGAATGGCTGCTTTCTAATGGTAATTTACACTATACATATTTAGCTATTCAAGAGGGTTATTCGGTAGATGTTAATGCTTCTGAATACAAAAACCCACAAGATGAAGTTGTTGCTACAAGCATTGATGTTTGGGAGCAGGTGGTTATACCACAAGTGTTAGATAATTATGTAGAAAAGAAAAGAAATGAATTAGACAATCAATTTGTTTATTCATTAGTTTGTGGTTTTGACTACTACCACTATAAAAAGAACTTTTGGCTTCATTCTTGGGGAAACTTAATGCCTTACCACTACAATGATGGTGGTCAATATTCTTATCATAATTTTAATAATGGTGAGCAATGGCTAGATTACTCAGGTGGATTGATATTTGGTTGGAAGCTTAACAAAAATATAGGCTTGTTTGCCGAAGGAAAATATAATAAATATTGGAATCGTGAATGGTATGATTTCAAACTAGGAATTAACTATATAATATTTTAATAAAATGAAAAGATTTTTTTGCAACTTAATTAAAGTTATAACATTTGGTAAAATCTGTTTGAACTTATGTTCGGCAAAATGTAAAAAATAAAATGAAACAATTAAATGAAGATACAAGTTTTAAGATTAGCATAAAAACTCTTGCGGGTATTGCTGCACTTATTTTTACTTTGGTAGGTATGTGGTTTACCTTACAAGCAGACATTACTGAGGCAAAAGAACTTCCTAAGCCTGAAATATCTAAAATGGAGTTTGATATGAAAGATGTTAATATTCGTCAGTCTATTAAAAACACAGAAAGAAATGTAGAAAAACTAGAGGAACGAATGATTAGAATGGAGGATAAAATTGATGCACTAAAATAATGAAGTTATTAGCAAGTATATTAGCTTTGTTTGTTTCTACTGCTTCTTTTTGTCAGATAAAAGCTATTCATTTTAACGCAGAGTGGAATGAACAAAATAATGTTGAATGGTTTAATAAGCTAGGAGATTGTGAGAAAAAATCACTAAACATAGATGGTAACGACTTACAGCAAAAACATCAAATAGCTATTGTGCCAACAATAATAATATTTAGTGATGGTGAAGAAGTAAAACGATTTCAGGCTGATATTAGCTTTAAAATGTCAGCTACAAAAAACGAGATACAAGACTTTATTGACGAACTAATAATTAGCCAATTTTAATGAATAAATTTACAAAGTTTTTATACGCTTTTTTAATGATTGCTGTTTTTACAATAGCAACATCTTTTGGGCAATGCCCACCTAATACTTGGTCTTTAAATGTAACAATAAACCCTGACCAATACCCTGAAGAAACATCTTGGTATATAATGACTTTTTTTGGTGATACTCTTATGCAGGGCGGCACATATAATAATATAGTTGATTATGAGCCGCAATATGCTAGTGCTTGTGCTCCAATAGATAGTTTTTATTTTGTTATAAACGACACCTATGGTGATGGCGTAGCGGGTAGCTTATGGGGTGGTAATGACGGCTCTGTATATATAGAGCAATGTGGTGATACTATTTGGGAGCTGCCTATGGCTGACTTTGGTAGTTTTATGTATGATACAATATATACATCAGGATGCCCTCCTCCGCCTCCTGTTTTTGGATGTATGGACAGTAGTTATTTAGAATATAACATAGCTGCTACACTAGATACGGGTATGTGTTTTACTCCTAGAATCTATGGGTGCACTGATTCGTTGGCTTACAACTATGTTAGTTTAGCTAACACGGATATAGATGTGGATAGCTGTATGCACGAATTAGAATTAACAGATTTAGCAGGAAATGGTTGGGCAGGCTCTTCTTTAAAAATACAACAAGCAACAAGCCTAATTCCCCCATTAAACTATCAAGATATAGGAACATATACTTTAATAGATGGGTTTGACACAACATTCTTTGTAAATCTAGCAGCAGGCTATCCTGTTAAAGCAGTATTTGAAATAACACAACAGTCAGATTTTACTGCTGTTCAATGTGGTTATTCTTTATACTCAGAAGATTATTACGCAATAGATATAGAGGGGGGATTTGTTAATCCTATACCACCATTTTTTCCGATAATAGGTTATCCCTATTGTGGTAATAATTGTATAGAAAGAACTTACGGTTGCACGGATAGCACAGCATTAAACTACATAGATACTGTAAATACAGATGATGGTAGTTGTTATTATGTTGCGGGATGTATGAACCCCTTATATTTAGAATATAATGATTTAGCTGATTTTGATGACGGAAGTTGTCAAACCTTAATTGTTATAGGATGTATGGACTCAACGGCGTTGAACTATAATCCATTAGCAAATGTAGAAATACAGGGTAGTTGTGTTGAGGTAGTAGAAGGTTGCACAGACCCTTCAATGTTTAACTATAATGTCAACGCAAATGTTGACAACGGAAGCTGTATTCCTTTTATGTATGGATGCACGGATATTACAGCTTTTAACTATGATTCATTAGCGAATACAGATGACGGCTCGTGCATACCCGTTGTTTGGGGTTGTACCGATGGTGCAGCCTTTAACTATAACCCATTAGCAAATAGTGATGATGGCAGTTGTCTGCCTGTTGTTTTTGGGTGTATAGACCCCACAATGTTTAACTATTGTGATACTTGTAACACGGATAATGGCAGTTGTATAGAATATTATTATGGATGCACAGATAGCACAGCACTTAATTACGACTATAATGCAAATACTAACAATGGTAGTTGTGTTTATCCTATATATGGCTGTATGGATGCGAGTGCTGAGAACTACAATCAAGCTGCTAATATATCGGACAGCACTTGTTATTACTCTGCTAATTGTAATGTTGGTGATATATACTATATACCAAATGAGTGTTTTGAATGGGTTATAGATGTAGATAATTATTGTTGTGATGTAGAGTGGGATAATACTTGTGATTACTTATATCAATATTGCGTAGATGGTTGGACAGGAACTACTGATGTGCAAAATTTAAGAAGTTCATATTTTAACATATATCCAAACCCAACGAAAGAAAGTGTTTACTTTACTGATTTAGTTGATGTAAAAGTTTACGATGTTGTAGGCTCTTTATTGATTGATAAAAAATCTGTTTCCTCAATAAAGCTACAACAAAAAGGAATATATTTAATTGTGGTAAAACACGGAAAATTAAATATTGTAACTAAAGTGATTAAAAACTAATGGCTGCAAAAAAGGCGGGTTTTATTTTTAGACCTACAAAAAAGGTTAAGAGGAAAGGTGTTCATTCAAAGAACGCTAGTAAGGGGCAGAAAGGGTATAAGAAGCCTTCTCGTGGTCAGGGAAAATAAAATTATATGGATTTATTAGTATTGAGATTTAGCTCTCAAGAGGACTCAACTAGCGGTCTTTTGTTTGAAAAAACAGAAGGAATGGGTTTAAGATTTTTGTGTTACACGCTTGAAGATGAGGCAAGAGCATTAAAAATAAAAGGAGAAACAAGAATACCTAGCGGTATTTACGATATTGAGTTTAGAAAAGAAGGTGGTTTCCATAATAAATATAGCAAGCGTTTTACTGATATTCATAAAGGAATGTTGCAAGTTATGGATGTCCCTAATTTTGATTACATTTTGCTTCATTGTGGTAATACTGACGAACACAGCTCAGGGTGTTTACTCTTGGGCGATTCGCAAGAGAATAATGTTATTATTAAAGACGGGTTTATAGGCAAGTCAACAAACGCTTACAAAAGAATTTACAAAGAGATTTCTAAAGAACTAGAATTAAAAAATAAAGTAACTATTGAATATAAAGACTTTGATAAACAATTTTAAGGGTTTGTAAAGGGTTTCTAAACCCTATATAATAAAGATAAAGATAAAGATAAATATAAGGTTATGATAAATAATTTATTAGGAGGAATACTTGGAAAAGTTGTAGATAACGCAGAGGGTATATTAGATAAGGTTATTACTACGGATAAAGAAAGGGACGAAGCAAAGCTACAATTAAGAAAGGTTTTGTTAGATGCTGAAAAAGAGGCGTTTGCAAAAGAAGTAGAGGATAGAAAGTCTGCTAGAGATATGTATAAGGATGATGCCTTTATACAAAAGATACTAGCAACACTATTTACAGTAGCATATTTTGGAATAACATTTGTTATGTTTAGCTATTTTGTAACTAAAAGCTTAGATTTAGGAGAGTTTGAGATTAGTTTTATTTCTACAATTTTTGGAGCAATGTCATCTAAGGTAAACACTATTATTGATTTCTTCTTTGGTGGCTCTGCGAAAAAACAGGAAGAAAAATAATTCTAACTTTTTCGTAAAACAAAAGAATTTTTACTTATATTTGCCATCACTTTGTAACTCTCTCTGAGTTATCATTGTTTATGGTTAGAAAAAAAACGAGATTTCTGTTGGAGGTCTCGTTTTTTATTTTATATTGTCCGCATTATGAAAGAACAATATAGGCCTAGACTTACAAAAAAAGAATATGAGCTAATAAAAAGTTATAGAAACAACTCAGGCGTGGGTATTATTGGAGATACACACGAGCCTTTTTGCCACCCTAATTACAGGGATTTTTGTTACGAAGTATTTGATAGGTTTGGCGTTTCTCAAATAGTGCATATTGGAGATGAAGTTGATAACTCCGCTTTGTCTTATCACGAGAAAATGGCTGAGATGCCTAACGCAGAAAACGAAGCTGAAAAAGCACAGGCAGCTATGGAAAAGTGGTATAAAACATTTCCTAATGTTAAAGTCTGTGTAGGTAATCACTCTGCATTACCTTTTCGCCAAGCCACCACAGCAGGAATACCTAAAAGATTTCTAAAATCTTATGAAGAGATATGGAAAGCACCTAAAGGTTGGAAGTGGGGTTTGCAATGGGAAATAGACAATGTTTTATACGAACACGGAACAGGTAGTAGTGGAGCTAGAGCAGCAGTTAACAGGGCAACAGCTAATAGACAATCAACAGTTATAGGGCATTGTCATTCGTTTGGCGGGGTTAATTATATGGCTTCTCGAAACGATTTAATTTTTGGAATGAATGTAGGCTGCGGAATTGATGTAGATGCTATGGCTTTTAGTTATGGTAAAAACTTTCCTAAAAAACCTACTCTTGGATGCGGGGTTGTTCTTGACGGAGGAAAAACCGCATTATTTATCCCTATGGACTTAGGTAGTAAAATAATACATATATAATTTTATTACAAAAAATATCAAAAAATATTTGGTAGTATAAATTTTTGTTATATATTTGCACTGTTATTAACCAATAAACAATGCTTATGAACAAAAGTGAGATTACGAAGCTCATTCGTAAAGAAGTTGAAAGCTGCAATATAAAAGCAGAACTACACAGAAAAGCAGAGATTGACTGCATTAACAACAATAAAAGCACGCAAGCCGATTCTAGGTGTGCTGAATTACACGAGTATTATTCAAACAAGCTAAGATATATTTCATTAGCACTAACCTTATTAAAATAATTATTATGTCAGAGATTAAAAAAGAAACTAGAAAAGATGCATTAAGAAGATTGTTCGAAGCAAATGGTCTTGTGCAAGAAGATGTATATAAAGACAAGCGTGGCTTTGTTATTATTACAAGAACAGGTATTGACAAGATTGTTAGCAATCGTGGAATCAACCTAGCCTATGAACCAATAGTTATGGAAAAAGATTGGGTTGTGTTGCGATGTATAGCAGAAATGGTTAAAGGAAAAGACATAGGAACTACAAGAGTAGAAAGCTTTGGTGAATGTTCTCAAGAAAACACTATGGGTCTAGCGGGTAAATATCCTGTTGCTATGGCAGAAAAGAGAGCTAAATCTAGGGCAGTTCTAATGATGACAGGTTTCTATGAGCAGGGCATATATGGTCAAGACGAAATGATGGATAGTTAATGGATTGGATAGATGACCTACTTAGTGATGAGCCAATTAGCTTAACGCAAATTGCTATAATAGAGGGGTTGCTAGGTAGGTGTCCCTATCCACAAGAAAAGATAAATGAGATAGAGACAGGTTTGTTAGAGCTTTCAGACGCAGAGGCTTCAGAGCTTATATTCAAAATGAAGCAAGACGAAATACCGTCAGACCCTAGAGAACAATTTAAAAGAATGTTTAGAGATGGCAATTAAAAAACACGCAATGACAAAAGAAGGTGCTATAATAGCATTGACTAGACATCAAGTAGCTGAATCAGGCGGTAAGCCGCCAAAACAAATCCATAAGTCATTTATAGACGCTTATATGAGTTTAGAGGATAAAAAGTTAGAGGAGCTTTATAAAAAAACCTTTGGAATAGAGTTAGTAATAGTTAAATATAGAAAAAATGTCAAAAAAGGCTAGAAATGAATTTGAGGTGTTGATGAGGACACTAGGAGTAACAAAGAAAAGATTTGGAGAAATCACAGGTGCAAAAGGAACTACGGTAGATAAATACCTAGCAAACCCATCGCTGTTAAGGGTAAAGCATTTACAATGCTTGGCTAACGCAGATGAAATTGGGTATAGTAAAAATGATTTATTAAATAAAATTAAGTAGAAAAATGGAATTATCAGGAACATTAGAGGCAAAGTATGACACTAAAGAGTTTGCTAGCGGATTTAAGAAAAGAGAGTTTGTTATAAACACAGGCGGAGATTATCCTCAAACAATTAAGGTAGAGGCTCACAAGGACAATATTAAAAAGCTAGACGGTATAAGCGTTGGGGACAACATAACTTGTGCTATTAACATAAACGGAAGGCTTTGGGAAGGTAACTATTACAATAATATTGTTGTTTGGAGGATTGAAACAGGTGCAACCGCCGAACAAAAACAGTTTATATCCAAATCAAAACCAAAATCCGTTGCTGTGGAGGACAGCGATGACGGGCTTCCCTTTTAATTTAAGTGAGTTAATTAGAAGATTTGATTTAGAAATTATTAAATAATTATTTATGAGCACAATGAAGCAAGACGCAATGGAGTTGTTAGAAACAAACCACAGGGTAAAGCAAGCCGTAGAGGCAGCCTGTTTGGTTTGCAATATATCTGAAAAAGAGTTTTACAATAAAAAAAGAGAGAGACATTTAGTTGATGCTAGAAGAATGGTTTATTCTTTTTGTAGAAATGTATTAGGATTAGGTTGGTTAAGTATTGGAAGGTATTTTAGTGTAAACCACGCAACAGCAATTCACCACAATAAAGTTCATCAACAGCTATTAGATTTTGACAAAATATATGTAGAGAAGTATGAGGGTTTTTGTGAATTGGTAAAAGCCGAGATAGGATTTGTTAATATAAAACAAATTATTGAAGAGGTTAAAGATATTAAAAGAAAGCACCTAGAATCAGTTATGGAGGCAGCATACAATGTTAAAGTTTGAGAATGATAAAGACAGAGAAAGGCAGTACACGGCTGTAAGACAGTTTTGTTATAGTTATGGCTTTTACGAAGAAGATTGCGGAGAGTTTTCTAAATGTGATTACACAATCAAAAATAAACAAGACAAAATTGTAGCTTACTTTGAGGTAAAAGGTGTTGTTGGGAAATCTTTACACGACTCTAAAACCTGTTTGGTTGCTTTAAAAAAAATAGCAGCGTTGCAGGAAACGCAAAAGATGTCGGGAACTCCTGTTGTAATATGTTGGGCTTTTGATGACGGAATTGCCTTCGCAAAGATTGAAAATTTAAAAGGAACTTTTGCTCACGGAGGAAGAAAAGAACGAGAAGGTTCTACCTATGACAAAGAGATTTTAGTTTTTATTGAAACAAACAACCTTAAAAAAATTTGGTATTAAGTAATTTATTTGTATCTTTGTATCATATTAACCAACCAAACAATGAATTATGGCAAAAAGAATGACCGATACGGACAAATGGAAAAAAAGATTTGTAAGAGAATTATCACCACAGCACAAGTTGCTTTGGTTCTACATACTTGATGACTGCAATCACGCGGGGATATGGGAGGTAGATATAGAGGTAGCCTCTATAAGAGTGGGATACGATCTTGTTTACGATATGCTTCCACAATCTTTTCTTGATAAGATAGAGATATTTGACAACGGAGACAAATGGTTTATCCCCGACTTTATTGACTTTCAATATGGTGAACTAAACCCTAACTCTAATGTTCACAAGTCTGTAATACAACTATTAGAAAGATATAATCTTATGGGGTATCTGAAGGGTTCACAAACCCTACCTGAAGGGGTTAAAGATAAAGATATGGTTATAGTAAAAGATAAGGCTAAAGCTAAAAGGTTTGCAAAGCCAAATGTTGAAGATATTATTGATTATTGTAATGAAAGAAATAACCATGTAGATGCTCAGAAGTTTTATGACTACTATTCATCTAACGGTTGGAAGGTAGGTAAAAACCCTATGAAGGATTGGAAGGCTGCCGTAAGAACTTGGGAGAAGAATACAGAAGCACCAAAGAAAAGCAAAGTTGAACAATCTCTTGACACTTGGCAAGAAGCAAGACAAATGATAAATGGATAAGAGTAAGCAGATATGGTATAGATTTAGCAATGAGTTGGAGCAACTCAATGTTGATTGCGTAGATTTATTAAGCAAGTGTTATATGATGCTAGGTCAAAGGCCTGACACGCAACAAGTAGTGATGATGGCTAAGTTTCTTGTAGATGATTTAGCTAGGTTTTATGGCTCAATGGAGATGGATGAGGTGTCTTTTGCTTTTGAGCAGGGTATTAGAAACTCTGATAGCGGTGGGTTTGTCAATGTTCGTTCTTGGAATCAATGGCTTAAAGAACATAAAGCTAAGTCGCAACTACAAAGACAACAAAGGCTTGTAACCGATTATCAGAAGCATAGAGATAATGTAAATCAAATAGGGACTACCATTAACAAAGCAAAACAATTAAAATGAAAATAATATTATTAACCATCTTTATATTACTTATAGCATACCTTTTGGTGTGGCTTGTATATGAAGAACATCTTTATAGAAAAAAAAGGAAAAAACTTAAAGATGACATTAAAAACTTGAAGTTATGAAAAAAGGAGAATTAAAACAGGAGGTTTGCAGGTCTTTAGAGACCATTAAAAAGCACATAGAGCAAAGCACAGCCGATTACGATAGCGACACCTTAAAATACTTACTAAGTGAAGCTATGGCTTACTACGACCTTTATTTGCTTAAAAAGAACAATAAAAAAATAGAAGCACAAAAGTTAGAACAAAGACTTGAGCCGAAATATGAGCAGACTACTAGGACAGAGATAAGAGAGTATCTCGATGAATTCTAAATAAAAGTGTAAAAAACTTTGTAGATATAAAAATTATTTGTATCTTTGTACCGTATTAACCATAACAATGAAACTATATGAAGCTTTACAAGCAACTACTGAACGACACTTTGTCCGTTCAAACTTCTTCAGGCAAGGAAGAAAAAATGATTGCCTACATAAAAGAGTTTGTAACAAAGAATGTTCCTTCTGCTAAGGTAGAAGTTAAGAGCAACAATGTATATGTAACCAAAGGTGTTGCAGACTACTATCCTTGTGTTGTAGCACACACCGACACAGTCCACGATATGTATGATGACTTTGGTGTTTACGAAAGAGATGGTGTATTATTTGCTTTTAGCAACGACACGGAAACACAAGTAGGTATTGGCGGTGATGACAAGGTTGGTGTGTGGATTGGTTTAGCTATGCTTTTAGAAAAAGACGCTGTCAAGTGTGCGTTTTTCCATAGTGAAGAAATAGGGTGTGTTGGTAGTTCACAAGCAGATATGTCTTTCTTTAAAGATGTTGGCTACTGCTTTCAGTCAGACCGTAGGGGTAATAAAGATTTTATTAGAGACATATACGGTGTAGAGTTGTTTAGCGAGGACTTTTCTCTAGCTATATCACAGACGTTAAACAAGCATAAATACAAAGAAACAAGCGGTGCGTTAACTGATGTTTACCAATTAAAGCTAAACGGTCTAGGGGTGTGCGTAGCTAATATGTCTAGTGGATACTATGAACCACACAGCGATAAAGAGGTTGTTGATATTTTAGACGCTATTAACTGTCTTGATTTGATTTCAAACCTTATTGATGTTTTAGGCTGTAACCTATATGAACACAAGTATATTGAGAAAAAAGAGATTAGCTTTAGAAAAAACAAATACTCTACCAATCCATACTATTGGCAGTATGATTTTGACTACGACCCTGACTATTGGTATGACAATACTAACAATCCAAGTCATCACAACTCAGAAGATATTTTAGACCAAGAAGATTTAAAGGTTGTTGGCTATTGTGAGTATTGTGAAGATGAGGTTTATAAGTCTCAAGACATAGGGGAGGAGTATGGCTTCTGCAACGGTTGTCAATGTTTAGTTGCTGACCAAATGATAATTAAAGACTAATGGAAACTATTGTATTGATTTTCTTGACAGTTATTGTTATTTACCTTATATTTCAACACAGATGTATGAATAGAGAGCTTGACGACCTTAGCCTTCAGGTTGAAGCGTTACAAGCCACCTGTATTGATTATCTGAATAGAATTAAGGAACTAGAGAATGTCAGGAACAAAGCTATTAGTAAGCGAAGAAAAAATACAAATCGCTATCGTAAATTATTTAAGAGCACAATATCCAAGTGCATTGTTTACTGCAACAATGGGTGGTCAGTTTCAAAGACATCATTCACAAAGGCGAAAAGCAAAGCTAACAGGCTACTTAAGGGGGGTAAGCGATTTGCTTATATTCGAGCCGAGAGGGGGTTATTATGGATTGTTTATAGAATTAAAACGAGACAAGAAGTGTTATCCTACTGCCGAACAAAAGCAGTTTATATCCAACGGATTGGACAGGGGGTATTACGCAGTTTGTGCCAAAGGTTTCGAGCAATGCAAGGAAATAATTGACAAATATTTTAATGAAGAACTATGACAAAACACAATAAATACTATTACGACTTTACTAGAAACTGCACTTGCGGGGGGGCTTGCCTTTGCAAAAGAATAGAAAATATTAGTATTGACAATCCCGATGTTCCTGATTATTATAAAGGAAAGAACGGATATATGGCAAAAGATGTTGTAGCAAACTTTGATTTATCTTACAACTGCGGAACTGCAACAACCTACATACTCCGTAGTAAAAACAAACATAAGGATGGGGGGGTCGAAGATTTA
>VTLG01000757.1_pt1 | contig 33223 bp, 47 predicted proteins | sample 4694571 | NCBI WGS metagenome assembly VTLG01 (sample SAMN12604809, study PRJNA352737) | marine metagenome | biome: ENVO:00000447; feature: ENVO:00000209|ENVO:00000569|ENVO:01000036; material: ENVO:00002151; isolation source: viral sequences binned using virsorter ...
CGTCACATGGGGGATGGATGTCTTAGCCATTTAGAATCCTTTTTCCTGAAAAAGATTTTCCCACCAGGGTGTTCCTTTTTTCTCTTCAGTAATTTCCACAGTTATATTTTTAAGATCAGGGAACTTCTTTTCCAGTTCTTTTGTTCTTTCTTTGGCTGACAGTTTTTTCTTTTGTCCTCCATTCCCTGTTTCTGTTCCCTTTAAATTAACAATTGGCAAGTATCCCCTTTCACGGGTGTAAAAGTTCTCCAAATCAGAAATAACTCCACCATAAATGTTCAATAACCTTTGTAACTTTACACGCACATTCTCTTCACTGTCTCCTATGTCAGGAAGAAATGGTTTTGCTCTTGCTTCTTCTGGTACTGTGACCGCAGCACCTGACCTGATTTTCAATATTTCACTTTTAAGATCTGCTATGTCAGCCCTTACTTTCTGGCCTCCTTCTGTGAGCATCCTTTCCTGTTTCAACTGATCCAATAATCCAATCGCATCTTGAGCATCAGGGGTCTCCATTAATTTTAATGCGCTTTCTATTATTTTGACCGAATTCTTTATCGCAGTGTAATTACTCCTATCGCTTTGTAATGGTGGTTTAAGTTTCCCCGTTCTTGTAGTTGTTACGGGTCCACTCTTTAAAGTTTCACTGAAAAACAAATCACTCTCGCCTTTCCCTTTTGACGCATCTTCTATTCTGACTTCTTCTTCTGTTTCTACTCCAATATTTGTAGGCTTTTTATGTCCCAACTCATCAAGGTTTAGTATTGTCGTTTGGCCTGATGCACTTACCTTTGGCAAACTAAAAAACTGATATGCTATTTTGTAGTTTTCTGAATCTGGACGTGCTTGATTTAATGCTATTAATGCTCTTTCATCCGCAGTATTTCCAGGGATATCATTATAGGGCATCGTACTAATATCTTTTTCTAACTCATCGGAATCTCCACTGATAATTGTATCTTTACCAGTTGCCAGATCAACACGAACAACCTTCCCTTCCCCGACGTTCAGGAAATTGTACCTGTTGGTTCTTTTCGCAATCTCATCCAACATTGAAAAGGCAGTTTCGGGATTAGACGGAGCAAGCGTTTGGGCCATTCGTATGCGTCTTATTTCGTGCTCACTTAGGTCGCCTATTTCCTGAAGACTTTCGACCATCCCAGGAATTGCCTGACGTAAATTTTCCCGGTTTTGTTTTTTATCCTGTGCAGCCTCCCAGTTGAGTTGGAAAGTTTCTGAATCAAGAAGGTTTTTCAATTCACTTTGTCGGCCCTTCCTTGCCTGAGACTGGAATTGCGACCCTCCGAGATATCCGCCCAATCCTGACTGGAGACCTCGTGCGAAGATCTGACCTCCTGAGACAGGCATCCGGCTTGGTCCCATTGCCTCCAATAGACCTGAAGCACCTCCAAGCAGACCCATGATCCATGGTGCATTTTGCTCGAAATATCCTGGTTGATAGTTCTCCAGTTCCTGAATTCTCTCCATCCCCTGTGTCCTCTGAGGAGGTGCCGAGGTCGCTTGAGGTAGCACTGTGGGTGGTGGTGCATTGACTGGCATCAAACCGCCTTGAGGGTTCGGACCTGATTGGACAGGTGGTGCCGGAGGAGTCACACCGGGGTGTCTCTCCTTCATCATGTTGACCGGAGGGGTAGGCTTATTCCTTAGACCCTCAAGGATCTTCTCCAGTTCGGCACGGTTGTACTGCCCTGACATCAACTGGGCCAGTTCCCACTGATCGTCAGGTGCGTTTGTCCCGTAGGGTCCGAAATCGAATGTAGCCATATGTCCTCAGTAAAGAAGACCCCTCGGTGGAGGAGTGGGTTGAGACATTCCTGAAGCCAACGCTTGTTGGAGCATCAACTGGGCTTGCAAGGGGTCATATTCTTGACCCTGTTGCTGCTGTTGCTTCATCTGAGCCAGCATTTGCATTGCCAACTGCGGGTTCCCTGGTTGAGCACGGGGTGCCTGTTGGGGTGCTCCTTGTTTCCCTACAAAATCCACTGCTGCTATTGTTGCTGGTATCCATGCCGGATTCATATTATCCTCCTATGCTATTTGCCGATTTTTACCAAATATAATGTCCCAGATTGAAGATAAAGCACCACCCTCCCGTCCATAGACTGGCGGATCATCAGGAGGAACCGCACCAATCAAACCTCCGCCTGTCAGGATATTGGACTTATCCCAATCACGTCCTTCGACGAATTGATTGTATTGAAAATCCTTGAGTGCCTGATCGAGGTCTTGTTTCTGTGCTCCGGCTGCAGCCAATGCATTGATCCGTCTGGCATCTGCGTCGCCCAGTGCCTGTCCTGTTGTTCTCAGTTCTGATCCGGCTGCAAGTCTGGTCGAGGCAGCCAGTCTGTTGGCAGTCTCCTCTGCTTGTCTCGCCTGCTCAGTTTGACCGAATGCACCCTGTCTAAATCCTTCCTTTGCCTGACGTGCCTGTTGAGTTAGTCCGTAGGCACCCTGACCGAACCTCTCCTTCATTTGCCGATCAACGTCTGCTCCAGCGACTGCCTTGTTAAACTGGTCCGCTCGTAACTGTCCAGCCCCACGGGTAAATGCATCCGCATACCTTCCTGATGTCTTGGCCCTTTCAATCCCTTCCCGAGACCCCCCAAAAGCCCCTGACGCACGGGCTTGTTCTGCGGTCTGTCCCAATGCCAACTGCTGCTGCTCGGTGATGTCTTCCTGCAATTGGTTGATGACCGAACCAGTGAATGGTGACATCCGTGCATCAATCTCCTTCTGGAATGCAGCAGGGTCAACCCCTGCGGTTGTGTATCCCGATGTGTAGTCCGTCGGTGCATATCCACTGGTTGAGGTTCCGGAATCAAATCCAGACGTGTAACCCGTTTCACTCTTTGCAACCGATGCAGCATCAATCATCTCCTGCGGGGTGCTTGCTCCAAAAGTAGCGACCTTGTCGAAGGCCGTGTCCTGCATCGGATCAAAATCTGCAAATCTTTCTTCATCATATGATTCATAGGGTGTGTCGATCTCACCCCTCATTTTCCCGAATAGATATTCCTTGAATTGGTCTTCTTTCATTCCACCCTCCACTGATGAGCTATTATCACCGTTGTCACTATATTCAACCTGTGGTTCCCACCCAAGCCATTGTTTACCATAATCTAAAGGGTCCGCAGTCAGTCCCAATTCGTCTGACCATTTATCAAATGTGCTTGCATCCAGTCCTGCACGTTCACCCGCATCCGCAGTCATTCCCAACTCTCCAGCCCATTTGTCTGCTGTGTCTCCAGTCAATCCTAGATGCTCCCCCAGTCCTGCATCGAGACCCGATTGTTCTCCAATATTTGGACCGAGACCCTGTAGATACTCCCTAAATGTAGGTTTTTTAGTATCTCCAGTTCCTGTAAGTTTATCACCAAGGCTTGCATCCAGTCCTAACTGGTCCCCTAGATTAATTCCTAAGTTTTTATCTTTTCCAGTCCTGTCTGTCTGCCATGGTACTTTCCATTCGTCTGGTATTTGCCAATTTGGGTCGCTTAACCTCTTCATGTTCATATACATCTGAGGGGATGTTGCCCCCCCCCCACTCGTGAACCCTGACGATTGCCAGTCCTCTATCCAAGAGGGGTCTATGTAGTTGGGTTGATCTGGATCTTCGGTCTGGTACTGCCCTCCTGAGTCACCTGAGTCATTTGATGCAGCATTTTCCACAGGATCTTCAGGAGGCACCCAATAATTCGGATTAAAAAACTCAGGTCTCCCTGTAAACGGATTGATGGTCCCTGATCCTCCGAGCGCCTGAAGGAGTGCCATTTCCTGCGGATTAACATGGGCCAGTTCGGTATCACCGAAACGTCCCCTATTTTTCATATCGTCGTAAAGAAGCATGGCTATGCCGTCGTTGTGGAGACTGATCCAGAATTGTCAACCAGCAATTGATATTTCGTCCCATCAGGCGACATCATCAGAAGTCTTCCCAGAAACATGGCCCGTGTGGTATTGGCGGGATTCATTCCGTCGCAATCGATGTCCTCCAGCTTCTTCACTGTCTCGTCTGCAATGGATCTATAAATCGATTCCTGAACACGTCCCTGATGGGTTGGGTTATATTCTTTTGGCGGTTTTGGAAGCTGTTTCACCTGTCACCTCCGACCCTAGCTTTGAGCTGCATATCGCCAACCCTGAAATCCTGATCGAATGGTGCCTCAACACGATACCTCATGAGCCTACCGGAAAAACGACAGTCTGAATATCCATCCGTTTCAAGGGCGACCGAGCCATGGTTTGTCTCAGTTCCATCACTTGTGTCACTTGTATAGAAACGCATTTGAAGGGTGTTGTTGTCACCCCTCTCTGCATCCGTTAAAACCTGCGTTCCATAGATTCGACCAGACCCGTCTCCGACCCTCATGTCTCCTGTCTCGGCATATACCGTCATCGTGTTGGTTGTGGATGCACCTCCCCATGCCATATGCCTGTCTGTAGTCCCATAGTTTGCACCGGGGTCCGTTACTCCTTCAGCCCGTGCCGTGTCTCCTGTCCGGTCCTGTTCCATCCGGTAAAGTTTGTAGTCTGGACCAGTACTGAATGGTTCACCCCACGGATTGTTTTCATCCCAGGAAAGTCTGGACAGTTCTCCAACCGACCACCAACCCTCTGCATAATTATAAATTATGTATCGGTCATTTTCTCCTGTACTGGAAAGCAGACTGGCATAAAAGAACCAAACCTCGTTGAATTTCCGATTCTCGGCTGCACTGATCTGGGAATATCTTGCACGGTCTGCCATCGTCGCTGGATCTCCATAGACGTAGTCGAGAACGTCGCACGGGATTGGCTCGATGTATCCGCCATCATATCGGTAAAATGAACCTGCTCCCATCCAGAATGCTGCGAATTCTATGACTGCCACAGCACCCGGACCGACAAGACCTGCGGTGTCGGAAATTCTTCTTCGACCATAGATAAACGGTTGACCCTGATAATAAACCTCATGAGCATCCTCATCAGTGATCACCAAAACTGCATCCCGAACTTTGAGGGCAATCTGAATGTCTCCTGTCGTCTGTAGTTCAAAGTCCCCGGCCTCCCCGGTTGCCGTCACGGCCCAGGTCGTGTAGTCCTCTTGATCACTCCACTGGATTTTCCGTGTATTCCCTCCGGCACCATATGCCATGGCAATTCTCTCCTGGGTCACCAGTATTCCGAGATTGCCCGTAGGTGCATTCGTCACCTTTGCACCATTTAATGGATACGAACCTCCGCTGGCATCCCAATAAAAGAGGGTTCCGTCCTGCCTGAAAATTCCCAACAGATCCTCACCCCAATTGTCGAATGTCCACCGTCCGGCCTGAATGACGATGGAGGCATCATCCTGATCCCTCCCATAGTTGCCCTGACCATATGATCCTGCACCGAATCCCGTGTTTGCCTGACCGTAGATTTGTCCTGTTTTCCACAGGTAGGTCAGGGTGATCGATGTCGTTTCGTCTGCCACAAAAGGACCGTCGCTGATTGATATTTCTGTGTCGCTTGTGACCGTGTCCACCGTGTAGATTCTGCCGTCTGATGATCCTGAAGTGACTTTGAATCTCACCAGAGGGTCGAGAAGTGTATCCAGTCCAGAGGCTGCCGTGAGGGTCGATCCGTTTGTGGTCATACTCGCAGGTCCGAGAGTCGCACCTCCTGTGAGAGAGTCGCTGAGTTCCGTCAGTGCAGATCCTCCTGTCCACAGATAAAGACGGTTGGATGTACCTATGAACATTTGTGCGAAGCCTGCGTTGGTGCTCCATGTGAATAGTTTCCGAGGTGCTCCCGTCATTGCTGCGGTTTCCGAGAACCATCCGCCCACTGGTCTCAGACGGTTCTGGTGCCATCGAATTAAATTGCAATCCCTCCAACGTCCTCCAGACTCAGTTTTCGATCCGGTCTGCAGGATGCCGGGAGGAATGTCAAGACTTATGAAGGCCATTATTATTTAAGATCCCAAGGTTCATATTTAGTTTCGCCATCCTTCCTAACAGCACGAAGGCATTCATTACGATTACTCCCGAGACGATTGTAGCTAAGATGAATCCAGCCACTGTTGCCAGCAACGCTATCAATATAATACTCAAGGATGAGTTGATCGAATTCCCCAACAATGTCAGGAATTGACTGGGTGACCTCCTTATTGTCCAACCCCAGGATCTCGAAGTCGCAAGCCTCTCCTCGGCAATGCTGCGACTTTGAGCTTGACCCGACGGATTTGCAGACCTCTGGGGTACGGAATCCGCTTGTGCAAGTGACGACCTTTTCATACTTAGATCTTATCGGTTGCAGACATTTATGAACTAATGCAGTTAATGATATTATCTGATCCTGATCCGGTTCATTCTCAAGCCCTTGACGGATTGCAGTGTCACTTTTTGTGAGTTCATTCAGCGAAAAGTTCTGTGATATTTTCATCCCATCAGTTCATCCAGTGTTTTTTTATCATGAGAACTATCTGCATTAACCGCCTCGTCCAGTGCCTTTTTCACCTCATCAGGTGCAATATCCAGATGTTTTTTTAACAGGTCTTTGCCGAAATCGGTCACGGGATCTTTTACTATCTCCCACAACATATTAGCTATTGAAATTGCTACGGTAGGTGACATCATCTTCCTTTCATTTCACTTTTTTAATCTTGTCATCCAGTTGTTTTAACTTGGTTGTCGAAATATCGACTACTGTCGAAATCATGATTGGTAAAAGATCTCTAAAAGACAGTGCTATGAGAAACGCAAATATATATTCAAATTCCCTCCACTCCTCAAGATAGCTGATCTGAAATATGAAGTAGACGAACAACATCCCTGAAGCCATATACACTATATTCCGACAGAAATTCGCCCATCGTGTTTTACTTGAGTTAAAAAATACGAGTAGGGAATAAGCCAGAGTAAATACACACATTAAAGTGAAGTTCAGATTCTCCAAAAACCAACCCAACCCATTAATTTCTTCGTCCATTACCGTCTTTCACATATGTGAGAAGCCTTAAAAACTTTTAATGCGTCAGTACACTTTCCTTGGATGACTATGTCCAAACTTTTTTCAAAAAGATCGTTCGTATCGTCGAGTTCTCCATCCACAATTTCCAGCAGTTTTTCTGCCCTGGTGACCACAATTTTCTCGACATGATCACTAAACCCCAAAACAATATATGACAGATAAATAACAACAAACACCAGTACCCAGATCACCTTATTTACTGGTACAGATAAAACAGGTTCAGGATGGTCTGCCATTATCTTCGCCTTCTCTGATCAGCCTCCCTTGCTCCCTCTTGTTTTGCCATCGACTTGTCTACATCTGCCACATCACCACTTAATGCGTCGATTTTCGCTTCGATCTTCACTGCAAAAATATGCATTGCATCCTCATTCTTCTTCGTGATGGACTTAATAGTGTTCAATTGACTTATGCAAATATAGCTCATGATCCCGAGCATAAGCCCCGATATTCCGTGCTGTTCCAATATGCCGATCAATCCGTCTACCAAAATTCTCCTTTATGAACATCTTAGACAGGTAAGTAAATTAACCATTTTCATCCTCCTTCCGCATGATTTTGCCAAGCAACCGAGTCCTTGAGATCTGCCAGATCCTGACTGTTTTCTTCCACCTGATATTTAATCAGTTTGATATCTCCCTGGATGTCTGACACTGAAATCAAAACCCATCCTAATATTGCAACTATTGCAGTATGATATCCGTAATAGAACCATGTATTATTTCGGTTCATCCTGTTTTGTTTTTTTAGGTGCAGGTATGAGTTTCGTCTCGGGTTCCTGATGTAAATCCCCTCCTGATTCAAAGTAGAATTTTGCAATCCCGGCCAGTATTGGGATGAATGCACCAATCAAAATATTGAGTAAATCCTTCGACGACGTTGGCAACTCATTAGGGTTTTCCAGCATCGTGTGGACGATGTATAAAAATATCCCCATGGCAGCCATCCCAATGACAAAACGGGCATAGAAACGGATGAGTTGAATCTTGTCATTTACTGCCATCATTTATAAAAAATATGTCGGTCAATCCTTAAAACCTTCTTTTTCTTTTTCGACCACCTGGGGAACTTTTCCATCCACGTTGCATGGTAAAACTTTGCACCATCGGTGATGTCGGGAACCCACCCATTAGTAATCAACATCCATGAAGCCAGTCTGACGGACCTTGCATAATCCTTTTTGTGGGTCGGTTTATCTGACCGAGCATCGCAATAGAATGAAAACTGGCACTGGTCACGTTTTGGGAATCCATTAGAGTGATGTGGTCCGTCGTAAACTACTCCGCAGACTGTGTTTGGAAATTTATCATCCTTTACTCGATTGAAAATAACCTGGGCAACTGCAAAATTCCCTGCGGTACTTTCGGCTCGGCTTTCATGGTACAATGCCCGTGACAGGCACTCCACCGACTCCTGATCCACCAGGGTCTGAACCCCCTCTGCTGGTCTCCAGAGAGAGACGACCAGTGCAACGATGCAGAGGAGTCCGATCCAGTATTTCCGCACTGTATCTATAGGTCAGACCTCTCATCAGTTAGCCGACTTCCCGACGGCTTTCAGGTCCGGTCTTTTTTGATCCATCTCTTCACTTTCTACGGAGTCTATCCCTACGGTAAATCCACGCAAATATTGATATTCGAGTTGAATTTGTGTCAGTTGTGCTGGCTGGATTGCAAGGAAATTATTCAGTATCTCCTGCATCCGGTTTCTGGCATTATCAACAGTTAGTTTTTTCTCTTCCATTAATTAGCTTCCAGTGCTGTTACTTTTGCCGATAATTCTTGAACGGCCTTAATTATCAGCGGCGTGAATTGCGAGTACCGTAACGTATAATCATCGGTTGCAATATACCCATTTTCACCGGGTTCAATACCATTTTTATCCGTAATTTGTTCCTTGCAAAGCGGAGCAAAATCATTTAGATCGATACTATTTTTGGCTAGCATATCCTCAATTTCTTGGGCGATCAGACCAAAGTGATATCGTTTACCTGCATCCTGAAACGTATTCCCCTCATTACGCCTAAATCTCACAGGCCGTAATTGATTAATAAAATCCTCTCCTAGTTGACAATCGGTAATAGTGTTTTTGTTTTCTCTTGATGAGCCTTCATTTACTGAGGTTACCCAAATGTTTGCCCATTTATATGAGCTAGATCCTAAATCCAAACCATTATTGTCACTTGGTGCTACACTATTTGCAGATCGGGCGGTCTGCATAGATGCCTGCCCTGATGTTGGGTTGTGAAAAATAATATTTCCAGTAGATTCAATAGTCATTACCGAATCTACTCCTAGAGAGATGGTTAAACCGTCAACGGGAACCAGAGCTAGAGTGCCTGTGTCGGCAATCTGTCCATCGGTCAAAACCATGCCGCCAATTGTGAAATCCGTGGTTGCATCAATGGTAGTGCCAACGACGGTGCCTGCCGCGACTGCCCCAATTGCAGTGAAATCTCCTGCGGCCTGACTGGATGCTCCAATCACGGTTCCATCTATGGCACCTCCATCAATGTCCACTTTGCTGATGTCCACCTCTCCCGACCCCTTGGGTGCAAGCGTCAGGTTGATATTGGTGTTATCCCCAATTGCAGCTATTGACGGAGCATTCCCAGTTGCAGCATTGGTGATCCCGATGTGATTGACTGCCGATCCTGTGGCAGTGAAGTCGATCAGTTCGTTCTGGCTTGCATCGGCAATCAAATCCGACATGGCGTTAACTGCTGCGACGATACTATCGAGATCTGTATTTAGTGATGTTCCCCAGACATTCGTGTCGCCTGCCACCGTGGGCTTCTGCAAATTTTTTGCAGTCCCGGAACTCTTAGAGTAGGAATAAAAATCGGAAGTATTGGTCGCCATAATTATCTATAGTAAGCAGGGTTTGATACGGCACCAGAGAAGTAAGGTCGTTTGATATTCATCTTCAATGCGGTTTGCGGGTACTCTCCTCGTTCGTCCTGTTCTACCAGTTCGTGCATCCTCTCCTCCATCAGAGCTTTCCAGGTTGCCAACCTTGGATCATCCATCAGGTACGGTGCGCTATGAACAAGACTTGAATAGACGTAGAGGTCTGGATGTGATGCAAGGATGAAGTTCGAAGCATTGGAGTCGGACAGTGCAGCGATTTTTTTGTACCAGGAAATTTCAACGGTGTAAGTACCATCAGGCACTGGCCCAAGTTCCAGTGAATATCCCAGCATCGAATAGACGATTGGTCTCCCTGATGCACCTCCTCTGGCATAGCGGAATTCGTCCATTGCCTGGGGAGATTTATATTCAAGAACGATGGGTCCGCCTGATGTTGGTTCAAGTGAGATGTTTCGGATATCAAGGAAGTCTGCGTCCAGATTGCTCGACAAATTCGTGAATTGGTTTGTGACGGAAAGACTGGTCCGGTTGACCATCCCCCTCACCCTCAGACGACGATTGAACTCGGCCTCCGCAAATGCAATGAATTTCTCAACCACCGTCGTACCGTCGGCCTGATCTGTCGCCAAGTCGGATCGATTGAGGAAATCCCCAATGGTAGCCCGTAAATTCGTAAACGAGTCAACTGCCATCAGTTCGCCAGTGTTTCAGGTGAGTAGTATTCATTCATCAGGGTTTTGATGCCTCCTATCATGTGAGGAAACTCATCCTCCTTCCATTGCATATATTTTTCGATCTGACCTGTTTTCGAGGCAATCCTCTCCCAGTCCTCCTTTTCCTCCTTCAAATCTCCCCATGCATCCAGACTATATTTCAGAGTCCCAAGCTCTTCGGCGATGTCCTGCATTGCATTAGCAAAGAACCAGTTTCCACGGGTGAACAAAGGACCGACGGAATGCATCAACTGATGACCAACGCATGGATGGGCCGGAAGCCTGTCATTATGTTTCCCATCCGGTCCATAAACCACATCCCAAGGTCCGCAATATCGGACCAGACGCTTTGCCCAATCCAGTCCTGGGGTGAAGTCCTGTGAAAGGAAAAGGTAGTTTTTCTGTGATGGATAAAGTTTCAGAATATCCTCGAAACGTTCAGCTTCCTCCCATCCCTCGGGAAGTTCGGCATCTGATCCGTTCTTGACGCACACCCCCCTCCAGTCGGCAGTTTTCATCAAAAACTCAGCCCGTCCTTTATGGTGTGCCTCAAAGAAAATCATGGATGAACCGTCGTCTTTTGGATCTTCCACCTGGACGTGAAGTTCATGATCCTTTTCCATCTTCGTGTAAAACGACTCGGACATCTGTGCCATGTCCATCGAATAGGCCATGTCACCCATGTGTTTGACCATTCTGGAAAGGTCATGGTCGATGTGGATTGGACATCCGAGAGATTTGATCTTCCGGCAAAAGAAAATGTCCTCTCCAATGCATCCCGGTAAATGATCAGGGTCAGGCTCGAATGCAAACCATGGCAGTTCAAAACCTGGAGTTGCAAAAACCCTCATGTCGATCATCATCACCGCACAACCCACCTGATCCACCTCTTCCAGACCATGCTTGTCAGGAGTGGAATAAATATACCTTTTATCTTTCGTGTATGCTGTTGGATAGGTTGGGAGTTTCCTTCTGACGCAATTCGCTGCCACGATAGGTTGGTTCCATTTAAGGATTTGGTTGACAGTGTCGAATGGAACTATCATATCACTGTCGATGAAAAGCGCATGGGTTGCACCCCACCTGTGTGCCATTGCAACGAGACGGTGCCTGGAGTCGGGAATGATGGAGCACTGAACTCCGAAGACCTTAATTTCCTTTGTGCCTCCGTCGTAATAGGCATCGGAGAAGGTTGCAACCATGTTGGTGATGCACTCCGCAGTGTTTGCATTCCATGTCCCGGTTGACGGAACAAGAACCGCAATTTTAAGATCCCAAGTCGGGGCTTTTACAGTTTCCCCGGCCACGTCCGAAACGCCTTGTTTTCCGCTTTGTTTGCCCATTCCTTCCATCGTTTTTGATCTTGGTGCCATCCTTCCCGGTACGCACGATTGTAGACAACTTCAGGGATATAGGCTGCATGTCTCCATTCCTTGCTCGGGGTAAGTTCAGACATATCCTTGGCTGCCTGAACGATGTGGTCCACCTGTTGAGTTTCGGAGATAATCAGATCCCCGTCCGGTGATTCGTGGAACCCCTCCGCCATGTTTGCAGAGGAGTCCCAGTCTAGGAGTCTGTCAAGACTCATTAGGAAGTGACGAGATCCGCAGCAATTCCCATGGCTGCCTGATTCCTCATTTCAAGGGTGTATTCCACGGTCAGCATTCTCTTCTCGGCATCCCCGGTTTTGGCCAGTTCAACGAGATCGAATTCACGCAGAAAACCTGTTGCAGCATATTCAGGGTCAATGATAATGGCCGAGCGTTCCCGGGAGAACCTGTTGGGAATTACGGTAATATCACCGAAGTCGGATGCATAAAGCGACGCTGCACCCTGGATGGTTCCGATTGACACATTCTCCCGTGCGCTTGCACGACCGGAGAAGTCGGACACACGTTGTTTATTAACCGGACCCACCATCAACAATTTGGGATCACCTCCGCTTGCATAAACCTGTTGGACTACGTCCTTCAGGATTGCCTCGGTGAACGTGCGTAGATCGGATGCACCAGCATCTCCCGGTGTGGCAGTTGTGCCTGTCCCAGGATCAGTCCCAGTCGTCGTCCCAGTACCTCTGGAGGTATTGGTGCGAATCCAGTCCTCAAGGCTTTTCAAGGCCCGTGTTCCGGTGAGTACTGGGGTCTGGTTTTGGGTCATAATGAACTCCATATCCCGCTTAAGCTCTTTCGAGGATTTAGCGACCTGATATGCAGTTTCACTTGTCCTGCCAGCTTTGTTTACGACATTCTGCGTGTTCGATACGATCACCGTTTTACGGGAGATCTGACACACATTACTTTCACGGACAGTCGGTACGACTGCGGTGAATGCGGTTACGTCGTCACCCTCGGGGAAAGCATTTGCTGCTGCTGCTGCAAGGGTGTCTGTTTGCCACTCGTGAGTGACTGCCTCACACGTCACACGTCCTATCGCACTGATAAAAGGTGTATCGAATGGGGCTATGTTGTCAGTTTTGTTATCGCAGATTTTTTAATTACTGCCTCTTACTGTCTCCAGTAAGCTCAGACTATGTCATCACCTCGATGAGGTGCCGGAAGCTCGTGGATGGGTTATCGTTGGAACTCACCATCTAGTCGTTGAACCGTCCAAGGAACCTATGTCCTCCCTGGCTTGGCTGCAGATTGCCCTCGGCTTTCCCGTTAGGGGTTTCCTGCAATTCATCCGGTTACGATCCGCAAAGTTCAGATCGCGTTTGTCAAATCCTCACGGTCACCGACCGCTGCGGATGTGAGAAACGTATTCGCTATGGCAGCCATTTTGGCCTCCTTTACTGAATAAATTGTTCAAAAACAGAAGCTGCGTCACGGATGTGACCACTCTTCTTCAGTTGCGCCATTGCCTTGCCTCTCCGTAGCTGATTCGGTTCACGGGACTCGGACGATCCAGGTGCCAGCGTTTTGCCATCGCTTGCTGGTCTGATCTTCCCTCTTTTCGCCTGCAACTGGTCGTATTTCATCGCTTTCTGCAATGCAATGACGGCTCGGGAGTCGTACATCCCGGCAAGTTCTTGCTCAGAAAAACCCAAAGATTTCCCATACCGACGGATCTGGGTTTTTTCCTTGTGTGCAAGTTCCTCGTCCTTCCATTCAGGAATTAGCTCTTGAAGTACATTCCTCTGCTCATCGACGGCTTTTTGCAATTCAGCCTGTTTCATACCGACGGCTGCCTGCTGAAGTCGTTGCTGTTCAGCCTGTTTTTGCTGGCGAATCTCCCGTTTCTCTCGCCACAGTTCACGCTGCCTGATCCAATCGATTGGGTCGTCTGCATACAACTTGTCCCAATCCGGTTCAGGTTCCTCTGTGGCTTGCGTCTGGTTGGCAAGTGCGTTTTGGTACTCGTTCATGATCGCTGACATCTGGGCCTGCTGGGTTGCCAGTGATTTGCGTTCATTTGCAAGTTCCATTGTTTTGCGTGTGTAATCCGAATTTCGAGAATATCCCTTTTGAAGCTCTTCAAGGGTTACCTCCGAGTCCTCTCCATTGACTTTGACCGTGTACAATGGATTTGACTCTCCTGGTTCCTCTGAAACCTCATCCAGAATTTCCTCTCCCTCAGACCCTTCCGCTACGATCTCGTCGGCATCCGCCTCAGAGACCTCTTCAACGCTGGCGTTCTCCTGTGGATTTTCCTCTGGTCTGGGTCCATCAATGAGTGCAGCGAATGCCTCGACATTGTTCGTCCGTGATCCTCCTTGGAGGGTGTCAACGGCACCAGTTTCCTCTGCCATTATTGTATTCCTCTCTCTTTTTGTTTCTGTGCAACAAACCCGTCGTTTATGCAGCGGGTCAGTTCATCTCGGATCATTTCAAGGGCCTGCAGTTTCGCCCATATCGATTCCCTTTCGGGACCATCCGATTCACCGGACGACCTCCACCTGGAGGTCAGATCCTCATCTATTGCAATCATTGCCTCGTTCATAATTTCAGGCAGTTCGGCTGCCTTCCTTCCATCGGCAATTTTCTGTGCCTGAGTTTTGACTTTTTTAGGCATCTGTATTTCTGTGCGTTATCCTCTCCCGATCAATTGCTGCCTTGAGGGATGCAACGTCGATTGAGGTGTTGTACCGATTTTCCAGTTCTGCAACTTTGATCTGTAATTCTGCCTCCATCTTGTCTCTCTCTCGGTCATCCTTTTGTGCCATTTCCTGTCTGTCCAGTTCGAGTTTCGCCGCCTCGATCTCCATGGATGCCTGGATTTGCTGCCTTTGGACTTCAGCCAAAAGCTCTTCAGGAGTTGGTTTTGGAGGCTCTGGTTTAGGAGGTTTGTATTCCTGATTTCCAAAATAATTTGCCACATCCTTTAGTCCGGCCAACTCGACAGTTTTCTGGAGGGTGTTCACATACTGTTTCAAACCAACGAGCGGATTGTTGTCTCCCATTTTCTCGAAAATCTGTTCTTGCTTGTTGATGATGTTCATCAGAGTTCCGACCTTCTCCGAGGTCGATGAGTCTCCAATTGCAACATTAACCTCAACATCGAAATGGGAGTTCCATGTCCGTGGGTCCATTGGGACGTAACCCCTTTCCAGGCGTATCATCCGAGGCTTTTGTTGATGCCTCATGACCATCCGCTGGATGGCACGGTAGATGCCTTTGAGGGTCTCCGCAAAGTTCCTGCTGACCAGTTCGAGCTGTTGCTGACTTGCACTCATCTGGGCCGATACCGCAATTGCCGTCGATGACTGTAGGTGCTCCGGTGTCAGTCCGGCACTGGTTCGTGTCATTCCGGTTCTGGCTTCCTTCAATTCGTCTAAGTACTGCATCATCGGAAAGGCAGCCTGTCCTACGAACGGCAATGTCATTTGCTGGATGCTCCCTGGTTGTTTCTGACGCAGGATACTTCCCATTTCCGTAGACAGGCAGTCCTCAATGTTGACCTGTGTGTCAACTACTGCGAGCCTAGGAAAAATACTTAAAGCAAGCGAGTCCAGCATATTGCGGAGTACATGGGACTTGATGTTCTGGATGTCTCTCGTAATATCGAAAACCGACATTCCTCTCCATCGATGCGCTTCAGGGTAGGGGGTGAACACATGAAAAGGTTGCTCGTTCACAGGTTCGTTCATCACAATTTTGTGTGCTCCCCCCGCAGTGCAAATCCTCCTTAATTCCGCAATTCCGTCACCGTCGAAATCGATGTAGATGTAAGACTCTATATATAGGACTGACTTCATCGACTCGTCATTCCTCTGATCGTAGAACAAGAATGAGGACGGATTCCGTTGGTATGCTTCCTGATTGTATGCAAGTTCATCTGCCACTCCGGCATACTGTTCCATGATCTCTGGGTCGTAACCCATCTGCGTCAACTCGGAGACGGTAACGAAACGACGTTGGGCGACAATCTGTGCGTCCTGTATGGATCTCGCCCGTCTGTCGATCAAAAATTCTTCCGGTGGAATTGCAACGCATTGAACCCGTCCGTCATGTGTCCGTCTTCTGATGACGGCATCATGAAGCATCGGTGGTTCAGGGTTTGGAGGCTGGACGATTGTACCGTCCGGCATCACCTGTGGTTCCTGTGGTGGAGGCGGTTGCCAGTCAGGGTCGGGGTAGGAGTCAACGGAGGTGTCCTCATTGTCGTTGTCCATCAGGAGGACTTGCAACTCCTGTTCTCCCAGTCCGGTGTAACGTGCCTCTTCGATCTCCTCCAGTTCAAGCCATGATGTTTTTATTATTCCAACTCTTTTTAAAAGGGCATCCTGAAATGCAGCCTCGAATTGCTGAAACGAATTGTTCTCAAGAAGAATGTGAGAGACATAAGCGGTCATTTGTTCCGCAAGTTCGACATCCTCGGGTCCATGAGGGACGAATTCCAGTGACTTCTCCGAACCAAAGAATGTCCTCATGAGCGAGGGCATCATCTGCATGATGGTATCCCTGACATCCTGGGTGACCACCATGGACCGTCCGTTTTCCTCATCACCGAATGGCTCCCCACGGTAGTATCTGGTGGCCTCGGCCCTTACCGGGGACTCGTCTTCATCGATGTGGTTGATTGCGTTTTGAATGAGGGAGACCACAACACCCGAAAGCTCCAGCTCGGTCATTGGTTGCGGTCCGGCCTTGCCCGACTCGTCTAGGAATTCACGGGCCTCTATGTCCTCATTTGGGGAGATTGGCATGGGTAGAGGGTTCCACCCCGGGAAAGCCAGTTTCAACCCCTCCTCCAAACCTGTTTAAGAATATTTTTTTAAATTAATTACTTATCTCATTGATTTTATTGGCAATCTTTTTTCACTATTTTACTTGACATACTATAGGATAGTGCTATTATATAACCATGGTACTTAATGATAACCCAAATAAAGGAAACGCAATGAGAAATATTGAAACACTTAAAAAACAATTGTTAGAAATTGACGATGTGCTCGAAGCAAACATTTGGCAAAAGCATGGTAAAAATAGGATTTATCTGGAACTCCCAAAATTAAACGGGGGCAAGAATTGGAACGGAGGTAAAGCTGGGACGGTTTTTTTCGATCTTGATGAGGACCGTATTTCCCATAAACGAGATTGGGCAGGAGCACGGACACGCGATAGTTCCCTAGCTATCATTAAAAAAATAGAAGAAAGATTAATAAAAACATGACTCCCCAAGAACTCAAAATCCAAAAGGACAACAGATGAAATTCCCAGACCTTCCAGAGGAGTTGCGTAAAGCTCTACTGGAAAAAAGGGCAGAAAAAGGGGCGAATATTACGCCCCATAAAACGCCCCATAATCCGACCCTTATACATTTATATATAACCCTCCTGAAAAACCGCCTCTCAAAACACGAAAGGACAGCATGAAAATCTCAAGAACAGCAGAACAGCACGGTTTCGGGTCCATGCCTTGGAAATGGGTATCCCGAATGACGGATGAGGAAAGGCAAGCGTGCCGGAATGGAGAACCCATCTTTTTCCTGTCGTCCCGACTTTCCGGTGGACGGCATGGAACCTTCTGGAGGAAAGCCTTGTGGAGTGGAAGGCATTACATCCCTCGGACTGTTACCCAAGACGAGTTGACCGAACTGGGTGGGAGGGTTCAATGAAAGATGAGGAAACGATGAAAAAGAAAAGTTTTAAGTCAAATGCATACAAAAAAGTCGGGAAAAAGAATCGAAGTTGGCAACAACTTGATCGGGATGCAGACAAACACTATGAAGAATGGTACGAAATGGTTTATTCAGTTCCGTACAAAGGTTCAAATGACGAAAAAAAGGATTTAATCGATCTTGATAATTTATCAAGGAAAGGATGGATAGAATGAAAACCCTCCTCATCCTCAGTTCAATCCTACTGGCGGGATGCACACCCAAAGGTCCGGGCTACCGGATTCATGTTGCAAATCCAGTCTCCATCTCCTATGAGATGCACGGGGCTTCCTCAGAGGCGATCTTCGGTCATGCGGAAAGGTACTGCAATCAATGGGGAAAGACCTCCGAATTCATGTACCAGTTGGGGGGTCTTGTGGTCGCATTCAGATGCTTCAATCCTCCAAACCCAAACACGGAACCATGCACAAGAGTGGATGGATGTCCTTATAAAATGAAACAACTCTACAAACTACGTTTACTATGACCCCTGAATCGTTTCAAAAAACCAGACAAATGCTTGGGTTCACCCAGACTAGAATGGCATCCGAACTTGGTGTCTCAATGCAAACCATACAGGCATGGGAGCAGGGAAGGAATCCCATTGCCAGACCGATTGAACTGGCAGTTTTGCACCTATGCAACCAGTACAAACCTAGATAATCCCTCCAATATTCCTCAACAAAGGTCCGCCCTTCCCTTTTGAAAACTTACCTGATGCCCATGCAGCCTGAGTAGCAAAGGTCAGGCAAAAGGCATCGGCACAGTCAGGAGAGGAACCGGACCTTTTCTTCATTGCCTCCTTCGATTCGACCTTGAGTTTCCCGGCACTGTTGTGTCCATATTTAGGCAGCACCAACTCTCCGGCCAACCTCTCATCCTCCCGTGGAATTCGAACATCCTTCGTCTCCAGCCACTCCCTGGCTTTGAACCACAACTCTGCACGAAGATTCAAATAGTTTGACCCCATCGACGGACTTTCGGATACGTTGATCCCCGTGACCGGAGCACCGAGTTCCGTCAGCCTGTCCACCACCGCACTCCCCAGTCCAATGGAATCCACAAGGATGCTGTCGCATTCCGCATCAGACCCCTTCACTGAATCGTACATCTCCATGATCCGGCCTGTCGTCTCCATGAGATCCAATTTCCTCCAGACCGTGACAGGCTCAAGCACCTGATTGCCCTGACGGATACAGACCGCACTTGCATCGTCTCCGAAACGTGCAACGTCCACTCCCCAGTAGATCGGTTCCGACTCATGCAAGGCGACATCCCTCATCTGAGCACCCTCGACCAGTTCCAACGAGATCAGACTGTCACTGTCGGATGTTGGAAACTCCCCCAGGCACCGCACCGCATAGACAGAAGACTCCTCTCCATACTTCTTCGCCATCATGGGGACGTAGTCCGGTCCAACAAGCGGGTTGTCGATGCATGAAACCTTCATCGTAAACCAGTCCTCCCTCATCCGGTGATGGGTGTCGTAGAAGTACCCCTGAGACCTCACAGGATTCCCCAGAAGAAGCATCACCGCACGTTTCGGTGCCGTCATCGAAGAACCTGCCGAAATAAAAATAGAATCACTGCAGGCACTGGCTTCGTCCACAACTAAGAGCACATTCTCAGAGTGTATTCCTTGGAGACTTTGCGGACCCGACTCATCCGCACGGGCAGTCCTGGCACTGATGAATGCCTCCGTTGGTGCTCCTATCAACGTCACCCTGTCGGAGAAAACTTCCAGCAAATCCACCAGACTCTGAGGGAGTTTCCTGATATTTGCCTTCAACTCCGCCATCAGCGAATCCATAAGCTGGGACTGACTCGGGCTTGTGCAGACAACCTTCACAGGAAAGTGGAAAAACAGAAACCACAACATACCCCACGCTGCACAGGCAGACTTTCCCACTCCATGCCCGGAACGGATCGAAAGCCTCGATTTTCGTGTAATCTCCTTCAATACCGTCTTCTGCCAGGGCAACGGATCAATACCCACCACATCACGGACCCATCCGGCTGGATCATCCGCATACTTCGAGATCATCGTCCTGTAGATATTGTCCATCACATTCCAGTCAAATCACCGTCGGCACCATCTCCATCAAACCAGACCGCAGGGATTGCCTTCCTCTCCGGTCTCGAACCAACCACCTCATCCCTCCTGATCTCACCACCGGACTCCAGAAACACACGAACCGCCTCATCCACCTCTTCCTGGGTGACCTTCAAAACACGTCGCCCCACCCTCGGAAGTATCCGGCATTTGAACTTATGATGCTGATGAATACTAATTGCCTTTCCCATGCTTTCTCTTCCGCCAGTGACCCCTGACCCAGGCTAATTTGTGCTCGGCAAATTCCCTCCAATGTCCACGGACCCATGTACGACCCCTTCCAAAACCACTCAAATACCTGATCAAATCAACTAAATATCTCATATATCCTTCCTTGGCATCAGACACACAGGAATCGACTCCATCTTGTGCCTGTTCTGTTTTTGCAATTCCCTGAAACGGTCCATGTGCCGAGCACTTGCCTCTGGGGAGATCGAGGTCGGTTTACCCTTCATGCACCTCTCCAAAACCGAGTACGACATCCCAATCTGATCCTCATCCGTCCGTCCATCCAACCACAACCCGTCCGTCGGACGTGCATCGAGTATCCTCCGGTCTATCCCCAACACCTCACCCAATTCATAAACCTCACTCTTGTACAAATCTGCAATCGGACTCAAATCCACTCCTCCATCACCATACTTGGTGAAAAACCCCACTCCAAAATCCTCCACCCTGTTACCCGTCCCCACCACCAACCCCCCAACAGATCCGGCTACCTGATACAGCACCATCATACGCATCCGAGACTTGCTGTTTGCAAATGCATGATCATCCAAAAACTCATGACCCACCAACAACCGAAACTCCCTGAATACCTCATCCAATATCACCGTCCTGGGTCTCACATCAAACCTACACATTCTATGGTTGGCATGATATCTCAGGTAATCTATCGGGGAGGGTTCCACATCAAACCTGTCCACCAACCACCCCGACTGGACCATTGCCAAATCACTGTCCTCTCCACTACTCTCCAGAGGCATATTCAACGCATATACCCTGAACCCCGTCAAACAACACAATGCACTCGTAACTGCACTGTCTATCCCTCCACTGATCCCCACCACAAAAACCTCCCTCCCAGAGACCTCCGCATAGTCCCTCAACCATCCTACAATGTGATCAATCTTCTCCTTCGTCTTCATCTATCACCCCACCTGTATCCTGTGTTTCCGTGGAGTCAACGTTACACTCACGTCATACCTCCACAATAATATCCCTGCATAAATAACCGAACAAACCGTTACCAATACATGAATTCCCAATATCAAAAACAACCAGTTCACCTCTCCCTCCTATATCCCATGAACCTCATCCTCCCCATCAGTAAACACCCTGTTTACCCGTTTGTTTACTGACTCGTTTACCCGTTTGTTTACCTCCTCCAACTCACAACGCACTATGTCCACCTCCCTCGGGGCCTCAATGCCCAATACAACCTGCCTGCCACGGAACTTTAAAACCCTCACCACTACATCACCAATCCTGATCGACTGGTTTAAGTTCCTTCCCAATAAAAGCATCAGTCCCCTATGTAAATGAAACCGTAATGATCTAATAACATACTGATATCATTGGAACAGCTAGGGATATACACTCCCTAGCTCTTATTCGTCAATGGGTGGTGTCTTCCTCTCTTCAAAATCTCCTCTCCTAATTTTATATATCTCTCATCCACTCTACCCATACGCATTAATTCCAAATCAACCAATTGCTCCAGTACCTTCCTCGACTCACCTCCCCAATTCTCCTCCCGCTCAAATATCTGAGAACGACGCATCTTGAAAACTAAACGGGTAAACTTCAGTAAATCACTCTTCAATATCTTCATTTTTTATTTCAAAAAAATTTCAGACTGAGACGGAGGGGTGTGGGGTCGGTCACAGACCCACCGTTGTTTCCCCTGGCCTGGGGGGGGGTGCGCCTCGATTTTCTCGATGTGGCAGATGTGTAAGAAGCCACATTCAGCCAGCAAACCCAGTGTTTTCAACGGTCTAGCTTTCTGGACTCCGAGATATACCCCCATTTATACCCCCAAATGATCAAGCTTTGTGGCGTTTATATGTTCGAAAAACAACATTATCGAACATATGGAACGTGCGGGTGCGGGGAACAAGGAGAGAGAGGTCTCTCCTCCCGTGAAACACATGAACCAAAACCCACCTTGTGAAACAACGTGCAGCACTGACCATTGCGTCTCTAATTGGACCGACCCCGTACTTTGGCAAGATCTTCCCGCAGTTCGGGCATCGGTTTGGATCAAACCGTCCTGTGACATCAATCATCTTCCACCTTCTTGATGACCCCTCCATTCTTCTTAAAGAGGTCCACAGCTTCCTTTATTTCGGTGCTTGTAACATCTTCCTTGTCCCGCACTCCAATCCACTGTCCGTCGTCGTCGAGGTATTGTTTGTACTGATAGAACCGGAATGGTTTTCCTCTGCGTTTGGAGGTCGTGCTCATTCGTTATCCTTCTTCCCTCTTAGTCGTTCAGCATGATTGATGAGTGCATACGCAATCACTTCCAATGTCGTAGCGATGGACTCCATATTCTCGGCAGTATCCTTCCCTGGATGAACGTAGGCTCGAAGCATTTTAATCTTATGAGTATACCCTTGACTGATCTTATTGCGGTTATTCTCCCATTTAGAAATATGAGAGGGTGATGCTCCTATTCTTTCCGCCAGCATTGTCTGTGAGAAACCGAGGTCTTGTCTGAGTTTTTTTATTTCTTTTCCATTCATCCGCTATCCTTGTGCTCGCACTGGAGTCCGGCTTCCGTTTGTTTGATCATAAATCCATGTTCAATTGTTTGGGATTTTCTCTCCGAGGATATAAAAGATCCCCTTGCTGTTCTGCTTGTTCAATCCGTTTGCAAGCAATCTCAAAGTATTCGGGATCTTTCTCAATTCCGATGAACTTCCGCCCGAGATTGAGAGCGGCGACTCCGGTTGTCCCGGACCCCATGAACGGATCAAGAACTGTCCCGCTGATTGTTACTCTTTCAATTATTCTCCTGATAAACTCCAACGGCTTTGGACATGGATGGGGTATTTTTTCAATTCCTCCCAATGTACACTCGAGAATATCCATTCGAGCCCCTTTCCCTGCTTTTAAATAAGGGTCTGATCCGTAACATAAGATTGGTTGCCAGTTACTAAATCCCCACTTTCCCCTGTTACCCGTTGCTTTGTAGACCCAAGCCATGACCCAATCAGGCTTGGGATAAAACCACTGCCCCAATACCCCCGAAGTAAAAACGACTCTTTCTGAAATCTCTCTAGCTATCGGCAACCATAATCTCCCTAATTCAATCACGTTCCTCTCTGTATCCTCAAAACAGTTGTAATTCTTGTTTAGTCCGTACGGAGGATCAGTAACAACCGCGTCAATATTTTTAATAATTGGTAATATTCCCAAACAATCCCCTAGATAGAGCTTAGCTTCCCCGATCTCTTTGATCATAAGCCGAGCTCGTCGAGTGTTTCCCGAGACAAGGCTATTTTTTCTCCTTGTGCTCGATATTCTTTTCAACCGCATCCATAAATTCCGCATAATCGATATCCATCAGGCACAGATCGACGAAGGAGTCGTCGTCCACATCACTTTCACCGGAATCCACATCGAATAAAGTGAACTGCCGATCACCTAAAACTACTGAGACAATGCCTTCTGGAGGATGTTGTTTCAGTTCGTCGATCAACTGCTGATTTGTCCATGAAATACAGGATAGATCCAGATCTTCAGGCAAGCTTTTCTCCTTCTCCCAGAGTAATCCGGTGAACCGTCTTTTAAACGATTCTTTTGTAAGTGTGTGAGTTACAGACATGGCTATTCTTTCTCCTTGTGCTCGATGGTCTTCTGTTCTTCTTCCTCGTCTATCTCGTCAATGACCTTCATTCGTTTAGCAAGATCCTGATGGGCATCGAGGTGCAGCTTATGAATGGACGTGATCTTAATATCGTGCTGTGTTCTCTCTCCGTATGTTGCAGGGTCTTGTCTGGACGCAAGCCATTTCCGTGCATCCAGGGCAATGCGTCCCCGGTGCGGATCAAGACCACCGTATTCGACGTGTTCGGCAATGCGGTTAATCTGTGACTCATTCCAGGCAGCCTGTGCGGTTCGTGCTTCGTCGTAACGTCTGGAGAGGTCCGGGTCTGATTTAATCCTTGAATAGATGGTTGCATACTTTATTTTGGCTGCAGTTGAGAGTGCCGGAAGCTGTTGTCCGTTTGCCATTTCGTCAAAGATGAAATCCCAGAATGTCGGATCGTTCATCATTTTCTTTGCGAGAGCTCTGTTCTGCCTTTTGATTGGGTTTCCGGCCATGTCAGTCGTCCTTGATGCAGGTTATTCCCTGAACCTGTTTAATGACATCCATTGCATCCTTGAGTGACCGGATGATGAAGTAAAACCCTCCGTTCCTTTTCACTTCGTATTCAAATGTCTTCTGTGCATCGGACTGGACCCCTTTGGGTGATTTGCATTCGAGTCCGATGTACCGTCCATTGAGGATGATTTCGATATCTGGAGCACCTGGGCATGGGTTTGGAGTGAAGAACGTTTTACCTACCTTCGGGTTTCCTCGAACGACGGGTCCGGTGTAGTTTCTCCAGGCGAAGAGCTGGCTTCTTGGCTGGAGTGTCAGCCAGTTCAGGACATCCTGTTGGACCTTTGCTTCCGGTCCTTTTTTTGTCATGCCGTGTTCCTGTAGTAGATTTCGTCCATCTCCTCCTGTGTCATCCGGTATCCTGTGTCAACGATGACTCTGTCGGGAGGTTTGGATGTGGTCTGTCGTTCCTTGAGTTTTTTAACGTCGTGCTTATCAGACAACTTTTTGAGCATCTCCTTGATCTTCTCAGGCATTTTCGTCTGGTTGGTGATCTGTTTCTGTTCGGGGAATTCAATCCATCGATCTCGTTGAAGTCGATCTTCGTACTGTTGTTTGGCATTCCTGATATCCGAGATGGTCGGAAAGAAATTGGAGTGCTGGATATGAAGCTGGAAGCACCGTGATATTTCATTCGGGTTGAGGTCCGCCAGTTGTGCTTCCCACAGTGACAGTTCAGTAGGTGATACGTTTCCGTGTTTTGATGTCGAGTACCGATAATTTATCTCGCAAGCCTTCAGCCCTTCGATCAGTGCCATATTCTGTTCGTTGTCCATGAAGTTCCTTTCTCCGGTTGTCGAGTGCGCTCGACTGTTGGTTTTGGTTTTTGACTGGATGCAGCGACGACCATCCGCTGATGATGGTCTGGTCGATGACGTTCTTGATGTTCTGTCCTTCCTTGTGGAGTTCGGTGAGACGTTCGATGGTTTTCTTCTGGATCAGTTGGGTCCATCCTTTCCTTGATGATTTTCTGAACTGTGCATAATCGTTCCATGCATCGGACGGAATGAAATCGGGGATTTGAACTTCTTTTTTGGTATTTTTTTCTTTTATTTCTTTCCTTATTTCCTTATTACATTCTTTTAGTGTGTTCACTTGCTGTTCATCTGCTGGTCGTTTGCTGTTCACCTGCTGGTCATTTTCCTGTTCACCTCCCTGGTACTTAGGCCAGTTGATGATTGATATCACTCGGTATTTCGAGAAACTTTCCTGTTCAATCTGCTGGTCACTTTTGAAGCGTCTCAAGATCCGCTCAAGTTTCGATTGCTGAACACCTGTTTTCCGGCTCAAAGACTTCCTCGATGTCATCACCTGACCCCTTCTGATCGTCACCGGATTCCCGTTAATAAGCTTCTTCTGGTCGGAATGATTTGCTAAAAGAAGGAGGTGAATCCAGACGGATAAATAGCACGGTTCGTCGGATGACCAGTGGTCCAGAAGATCACGGTAGAGGAAAATCCAGTCACCTTCGTCAACTCGGGTCAAAGTGCCTCCAGATCATGAATGTTCCACCCGTCGGAGGTGCGCTTCATCAGGTATGGAGACCTCTCCCTGGTATGCGAGTCAACACCCCTGATCAACTCCCTCTTGAGCCACTCGACCTCATCCATGATATCGAGCGGATTAACCGATACAGGCCATTCTCTGAGTGATATGGACCGTGCGTACCCGAGCAGCCAGTTCATTGGAGTTGACTGTCCCATCCTCCCCCTCATCTCCTCGAATAAAGTTTCGTGCTGTCCGTCAGGAAGGAGGACTTCATGGAGGTATTCGATCTCGCACAGGGTCGTCCAGACTCTCGTCCTTTTGTCCCTTGCGTACCGGAGAGGGGGAGTTGATGTCTTCAAGAGTGCCTCCATGGCGGTTAAATCCAGAGCATCCATGCCCTGGAAATTTCATTTAGGGTTTTTTCACGGTTAAGTCTCCGAGCTTGTCATTCAGTTCGGATGCATCCACTTTGGGTGGTGCGTCGGCCTTCTTTTCGTTGCTGTCGTATACCCATTCGTTCAGTTGACCGTCGAGCTTGAACCCTGACAGGGTGTCATCCGCATAGTCGGCTGCGAGTGCCAACCTCTGGTGCTCGACCCTGTCGCCATCCATGGGGAGCCTCTTCACCAACTTTCGGATGCATGACTTCTTCACCATCTCATCGAAGTGGTCTGTCCAGACCTGAGATTTTTCCTTTCCTATTCTTTTTCGGAATGCCTCACCGTCAGACTTTGTCATCACTTCGAAGTCCGTAGTCCCATGGGGAAGGTCCGCAATTGCATAGTATGCGACGATGTCTCCTCTCTGCTTGGTGATGTCCACACGGTGCTCCAGCCTCCAGGTTGAGCCGAGGTTCACCTCGAACTGATCGTTCTTGTGAACTTCAGCCGTCTTGATCGCACGGACCAGACCAGACTGGAGACACAGTTTGATCAGTCCACGGTAGCCTGGAATGAGCTGGCAGACTCTACCGTAGGGTATGAGATGGGCGAGACCCTGAACGGAGTTTGGAACCAGACCCATCTGACAGGCTTCCATGGTGGATCTGAGAATGCTTTCCTTCGAGCACTGAAGGATCTTTGGATTTTTAGACACCTCCGTGAGTACCACCCGTGCTATCGCCTCCGGCCGTATATGATCAGGAAGTGCCATCTTGAATTCCCCCTGCAACGTGATGAGGTCTTGCCTCAGTTCATCCTTATGCATGTTGTCCTTTCGTTTTATTGGTTCAAACTTGGTCAAAACTTGGGCCAAGTTTCGTAGAATCACCCAACCGACGGAATCGAACTCCGTCTTGCGGGACCATGAATTCAAACGACCTGAACGGATCGATCACCACAGACCCTTCTGGAAAACGATAGGTCTTGAAAACTTCATGGTTCGTCGCAATGAAAAAAACCGCCTTCGTGTCAAGGGGCGCTTCGCCTTCGTCCACCCACGGATCGAACATCCGCATCGACTTGAGGTTCAGAAGGTTTGCCAGCAATAGGGCCGGAGAACCGACAGTCAAATCAGTCTCGGGTTTGAAAGACTTTCCCAGGATCACCGGATCAAGTCCCGTCTGGTCGCATTCGCCTTTAACGACAACCGCCATCCATAGGGTGTGGGATTGCCGTTGCATCATTAAATTCTCGTACCAGTCGTATGACATTCCGCATTCCCGACTAAGCCAGCTCAATGCGATGTTGTCACGGGGATGGCATCCACCTCCGTCTCCCATTCCACCCTTTAAATATTTCGTGGAAATAATCCTGTCGGTTGCCATGCCCAATGCGCCCATCACCACATCACAGTTGATGTTTTGAAGTTTCTCCGACATCTCCATCACCGTGTTGGCGACTGCAATTTTGGTGGTGATGAATGTGTTGTAGGAGACCTTGATCATCTCAGCCTCCTCTATAGTGCATTTGAAGCACTTCCGGTCATGGATTGTTTCGTAGAAGAGGGTCAACGTTTCACACGCATTGGGATCGTCCACTCCAAGCAGGACGAATTCGGGGTTGAGAAAATCATCAATGGTCGTACCCATTGCAATGAAAAAAGGGTTGTAGACGAGCTTCAGATTATCGTTCAATAAAGGCCGGATCTCCCTTTCGATGGTGCCTGGAAGGACGGTTGAGATGATGGCGATGATCCTCTCCTCCCTTAATTTTCCGATCTCGCTGCATAGGCTGCCGACCCCTTCCTTGAGGTACGAATAATCGAAATCAATCCGTGACTTAGGCAGCCTTGTCACACCCTCGTACATTCGGTCGTGCGGTGTTTGGATTGCACAGAAGAGGATGTCGGAATTCTTAACCAGTTCAGCGACATCGACGTGCCGGATCTGGTGGTGATCCAGCAGTTCTTGTGCTCCCTGTTCCCGGTAGGGGAGTTCCCTAAATTCGAGAATATCTTGTACTGATAAATCTGTATCGTTTACCAGCACCGTGTGACCCCTCTCTTCAACCGCCAGAGCAAAGGGAAGTCCCAACTTCCCGGCTCCCTGAATTCCTATCCTCATCCTTGAAATCCTCCATGAATTCCATTAATTTTCTGGCATCCAATTGCCGTTCTGGTCCCTTCTCTGCATATAAATTTCCAGGCCCGTCCTTCCGGTGACGGTCCAGCCTTTCCAGGTGTGTGCGGTCCCAATGATGCTTACCTGCTACAGGGTGGAGGTGGTCTAGCTTGAAATTATTCAGGTAGACTTTCCGCCCGATCATCTCAGACACTTCATTGAGCCATGTGTCGTTGTAGTCGGAAACAAAATAAGGCGGGACGAAATACCCCACCGTCTCCACCCAGTTTCGGTGGAGAAACCCATGGGTGATGAACCTGGATTCTGGTTTGTGAAACCCGTCAGGACCACCCATGAAAATAATCTTATCCTTACACTGGTCGAATACCTGACGGATCTTTACGTCCCAGTCCCATGTCGTGAAACGCACATCGTCTCCACAGTGCATGAAGATATCCCCTGATGCCCTTTCAAAGCACTTGTTCCACGTTTCGCTCAGACATATCCTCGGGCCAATAACCGCTGCATATCTGGTTCGGTGGTCAACGGTTTTGATATCGTTGAACCGTTGGATGGATGCGTCGTCGTCGTCATCGATGTACCAGATGACCTCCATGTCCTGTGGTCGCTTGGCGTAGTACCAAGCGGATGAATACATTTTCTCCATGAAGTCGGGTCTGCCCCGGGTAGGGCAGAGGAGGGAGATCATCTCACTCATAAAACGCCCACCGTGGAAGACTTACCTCATGGATCTTCGGGTCGTAACCAACCCTTCTCTTATCCTTTGGTTCCTGAAGCCATCTGGAATACTCCTCCAGTTTTGCATCAACCCAATTCCGGCAAAGGTTCTGGGATTCCTCATCCAATGTGTAGATCCCTATCAGGTGCGGTGGCTTTTTCTCAACTGCAACTACGACAGGGGAGTACCAGTCTTTGAGACAGGCACGACAGGCACGTTGGTAAAATGCCATCTGTTTACCCATACCGTACCGTGCCATGTCCTTTGGAAATTCCCGGGGGGATGCATCGGAGGTTGTCTTCAGGTCAACCAATATCGATTTTTTGTGCTTCAGGTTGTCGATCTTCGACTTCAGGTAGATCCTTTTTCCTTCAATCTCCTCCGACCAGTAGAGTGATGTTTCCGGTTCCCCTTCCTTGATCAGTTCCCTTGCCACTGGGTGGTTCTCAATGGCCTCGTTCATGCCTTCAATTGTTTCCATCTCGGTTCTGAGAAGGATTGATTTGGGTGAACCCTCCGCCATCTCAATGTACGATTTGGCCTTCCGGCTTCCGGCATCTGCCACATCGAATTCCTTTTCAAATTCCTGCTTCGGCAGGATGAAGGAATGTGCTCCCCGTCCCACGATCATTGCGGTGGTCTCCTCGCTCGGCTTTGCCAGCTTGTGCGTGTCCCAATCCTGAAGGGTGTGAAAGTTCAGCCTGTCCTTCTGGAGGTATTCTTTGAATGGTTCACCCTTGACAATTGATGGTCTGTCCTTTATTTTCGTTCTCATGTTGTTGTCCTTTTGCCCCCGGTTTGGTTTTACGCACCACCGGGGGCATTTTTGGTTAAAAGGGTATTTCGTCCTTTTCCTTCTCCTCCACAGGTGCCTCCACAGGTGGGCCTGAGACCGTAATTGATGCTAAATGTGGCTTATCCACCTCCACAGGAACCCCACCCTTGACGGTCTGAAAGACCTGACCATGTGCAACCGGGGTCGCCTTTTGAACGGGTGAGATCTTCCATCCGTTAAGTTCATTGAAAACTCTTCTGGGTCTACCATCCGGTGGTATCCATTCCCTACCCCTGAGATTGAATTCAACCTTCACAACGTCACCCTCATGGATGTCGTTTAAGAGGGACACACGGTCCTGTGTAAATACAAACTCGCACCTCTGCGGGTACTCGGGGTTGTCTCCTATCTCTAACTCCAAAGATCGTTTCTGAAATCGTTCTGAGAAGACCTGAGTCTGCCCTACGAGCATGACCATCCCGGTCTCTTCATGGTTTTGCTGTGTCATATCCTGATTTTTTAATAAATAGATCCACGTCGGCAGGGGAATAAAGCCGAGAGGTTCCTTTTTTTATGTGTGGGATTCGGTCTGCGTAGACACGCAGAAATTTAGAATTGGAGATCCCCAGCTTCTGGGCTACCTCCCAACCAAACAAAGGAATATACTCCATGTGCCAGTCGGTTGTTTGAATTCAAGGATTCATTCACTTGACACACTCTATTCTCAAGAGTACTGTTAGTCAAGCGTTTTTTTTAATCGAGCCATGGAGGCACGGAATTTTCAGGAATTGCCTCATGGATGTGATTGGCTATCTGAGAGTGTCAACCCATGAGCAGGGATACAAGACTGGTTTGATGCGCCAGAAGAATTCGATTCAGGCGTTCTGTGAGTCGAATTGTTTCGACCTGACTCAGGTGTTCGAGGAAAGAATCTCAGGTGTCAGGGCAGACCGTCCGGCATTTCAGGAAATGATGGTGACGGCAAAGGAGAAGAACGCAGAGGGGATCATCGTTGAGGATCTGACAAGACTGGCTAGAGAACTGATGGTTCAACTCAACCTGTGTTCGTTCATTGCCTCAAAGGATTTGAAACTGTGGGTAGCAAATACAGGTGAGTGCGTCACCGAATCAATGATGGAAGATCCGATGAGACGTGCGCTCGTTCAAATGCAAGGGGTGTTCAGTGAACTGGAAAAGTCTATGCTTCTAAGACGGATGACGAGGGGGAAGGAGATCCTCAAGAAAACGGGAATGAGGAATGGTAACCCTATCCTGAAACGTACCATGGACGGATCTCTGAAAGTCGAGGGTAAAAGGAGATTGACAGAGATTTATCCAGACCTTTTGGAGGTGGCCGTACAGTTGAAAAAGTCGGGAACCACCTGGAGGGAGATCCGAAGGGAACTGTTCAGGAGGGGGTACAGTACTACGAAAGGAACTGAACTACGGGAAGCGAACCTTCAGCGGATTTTCAAAGAGGCAAAGTTCAGGGGGATTCTTCCTGGCTGAGAAGTCCTGCTGCTGATCCTGCGCCCAATGCTGTGGGCATCACCAAACCCTTCAGGTACTGGTCTCCTCTCAGGACTCCTGAGAGGACTGCCTTGGGACTCATCTGGAGATCGTTTGCCGTTTGCTGTACCCGTTGCATCAATGTCTCCATGAATGATGCACCATGTGGGAGACCTGGAGAAACTTTACCGACTCCAGTGTAGGGTGCCGACCCTGACCAGATTGCAGCCTGAGTCTGGGCTGGAGTCACACCGAGTTTCTTTGCGAATTTATTGAAGGCGGTTTCCATCGTGTTATAGATCTCCTTCCCTGCCGATGGTCGCAGCAAACCACTGGGTAGTTCCTTCCCGGCCATTGATCTCATTGCCCCTGCATCCAATGTTGCCATCTCCTCGATATTCCCTCGGAGATTCTCATAGAACCGTCCAACTTTCGGAGCACTTGCAGGGAATGTTCCCTGATAGGTTTCCTTGGCGTAGAGTGGTATAGCTGTTGTCTTTATGTCAACACCCTTTGGATCAAGTACTGGACCCTTCGTTGGGTTTTGAGCGGATGCCAGTGTGTTCTTGACTCCTACCATGGACATCCTTCCGTACCCTGCCGGGATGGAAAGAGTCCCTTCCTGCATTGCACCCAATGGCACCCCTGCCTGATCCAGTGTATTGAAATAGGATGCCTGCTTGATGTTCGCACTTGGTGCCGTGTTAGGGGAAAGGGCTGCAACGTATCTCAAGAATCTTTCATACAATGGTAGACCCACCTCTTCTCCATATTCATCAATGGCAAATTTCCTCAATGGGTTCGTGTTGTACCATGCCATCCCTCCGGTCTTAATCCCCTCATCAAACCAGTCCATCAGTTTATTCTGCTGTTTCTTGGACTTGAAAACCTTCAGTTCATCAGGAACCTGTTTTTTCTTCGGCACAAACAATGGCTCCCTAGTTTGCGGGATATCAGGATAATCGGTCTCCAGTTTTTTGAGATCGAGTAGTCCTGTTGGATCTTTGTATTGTCTGGTTGCCTGAATTGCTGGTGCCTTTGTCAATGCCTTGGCTGCCGTCTTTGCAATCTTTCCTGCAAACCCTCCGATACCGGACGGATCAATCATCTGAACTGACCCCTTCATCAGACTCATGTATGCTGGATCATCGAGCAAAAGTCCCGGGGGCATATTGGGGTTGTTTTTCTCCCAATCCTCTGCATATTTCATCGCCTGATAGGCAGGGTTGTTTGGGTTCAAAATTCCCAAACCGGACTCCAACCAAAGATCGTATGCTTTCCCCAATGGTTCAGTAATAAACTGAAACGGGTGGTCGCCCAGTTCACCCGTCAGTTTTGCTCTTGCCTCTGGAGACCCTGGTCTAGGGTATGATTCAGCCATCATTTACCTTTTTTGATAATCTTGCCGTATTTCTTGCGCCACTTTTTATACAATTTTGGCTTGCGGATTCTGAGATAGGTACGTTGTTTTTTGGATTGGAATGCCATCAGTCCACCAGTAGTCCAGGTATGGTTCCTGTTACTCCAGCCCCATAAATCAGGTTCCTCCGTCCTAGATCCCCACGTCTCTGGAGTTCTTGCTGGAATCCAATCAGGTCACGCATGGTCGCCTTCTGTGCCTGTGGTTGAAGCTTGAATAGTTTTGGCGCCAATGCATCTGCCACTTTGCCTTGTCTCAGTTGCTGTGCTTTCTGAACAACGGGTCCGACTACCCGTGTAGCAAGTGGAGTCCCAGTTCCTCCTGGGATGAGTAGGTCTGCAAGGATCTGGGGCGCTTGGGCATGGAGGTCTTTGACCTCCTGTTGTATCCGTGCTGTCGGAGAACCACCAAGAACCACATCCTGGGTCCGTCGTGCATTGGCCTCACGGGTCATCTGATCACGCAGTCTTTGGAAGGCCATGTCGTCTTCCAGAACTGCCTCGATCTTGGATCTGAATTGGCGGTTCCCGAATATTACCTTGACGATGTCACGTCCATCGTTTGCACGATCCATCAGTTGTCGGATCGAAT
>VTLG01003390.1_pt1 | contig 33217 bp, 48 predicted proteins | sample 4694571 | NCBI WGS metagenome assembly VTLG01 (sample SAMN12604809, study PRJNA352737) | marine metagenome | biome: ENVO:00000447; feature: ENVO:00000209|ENVO:00000569|ENVO:01000036; material: ENVO:00002151; isolation source: viral sequences binned using virsorter ...
GTATTGCTGAATATATGGACTATGGTAGTTCTGGAGCTGGTACTGCACCTAATAGAATAGAATGGGTTTACAAATGGGTTAACACATCAGCACAAATTTCAAGTGTAAAACTTTACAATAACCAATCTAGTTCTAATGACTTTCCAATAGGCACTACATTAAAGGTGTACGGAGCAGATTAAAATGGCTTGGGAAAGATTACATCATGGTGCTATTACAGCAGGGGGAAACACAGGAACATTTACACCTAAAAAGAATATGAGAGTTATATTAGATATTGTTCATTCTGGAGCAATTCAACCTGAATTAACTTTTGGTAATAGTTCAATAGATACAGGTAATAATTATTCAACTAGAGGTTATTCAGCAGATGTATCTCCAAGTGCTGATTACACTAGAACATCACAAGATAGTATAGAAACAGAAAGAGCTACTACAGGTAATATGTATCTTGTTTTTGATATAACAAATGTAGCAAGTAAAGAAAAGTTAGTTATCGGTCATGCCGTATCAGCAGAAACAGCAGGAGCTGGAAATGCACCTGTTAGATGGGAGATAGCAGGCAAGTGGGCAAACACTTCTAATCAAATAAATATAATTGGTGTTAAAAATAGTCAAGCAGGAAGCTTTGCAAGTGGTTCTACAATAACCGTATTAGGAGCAAAAGAAGCAGGAACAGCAAGTTCAATAACAGTAGATAGTTTAGCAGCAAAGAAACACCTAATGGTTCAAGCAAAATTATTTGCTTCAGGTGGTGGTATAGATACAAGACTTACATTCAATAATGATACAGGTTCTAATTATGCAACTAGAAGAAACTTTAATGGTGCAACAGATGGAACAGGAACTAGTGCTGCATATATAGAGGATTTATTAAATTCAGGAAATGAGAAATTTTTAATCAATATGAATATAATTAATGAAGCAAGTAAAGAAAAGTTAGTTATATCCGAATCTGTAGGAAGTGGAACAGCAGGAGCTGGTAATGCACCAACTCGTGCAGAAACAGTTGGTAAGTGGGCGAATACAAGTAATCAAATATCAGAGGTTAAGATAACTACAAGTTCTAATGCTTTCGCAGAAGGTTCAGAGGTAACAGTATATGGAACTGATTGATCTCGAAAAGTTAGCTAGGGGGGTATCTCGCCATGTTAACTTACAAACTGATAATTGGATAATGACAAAATGGAACGCAGATGAAGTTGATTTTTTAAAAAAAAATCCTACGCGCATAGTAAACGAACATGAAAAACTTTTGAATGAAATTATTAATTGTGAAGGAAATGCAGGAAAAACTGTTTTACCAACTCAAGTGGAAGTAGCAAATAATATTATTACGACAGCAGGATTAGCAGAATCAGCAAAAAGAGATACTGGAGAAACATCAACTACAATAACTCATGTAGGTTTAGGAACTTCTAACACAGCAGAAGCAGAATCTCAAACTTCTCTAGGTTCAGAACTTTCAGGTGGTTCTTATGCAAGACGAGCATTGGCTTCAGCAGGACAACGTAAGGTAGTAAATCAAACCTCAAAATATGGAATGTTATGGCAAGATTCTAATGTAAATCCATTACCTGTAACACTAAAAGAAGCAGGATTATTTACTGCTGCAACAAGTGGTATAATGCACGCACGGGTTGTATTCACAGATTTCACATTAAGCTCAGGAGATTTATTTGTTGTACAAGTTAACGAGTTAATGCAGAATGGTTCCTTATAAGTAAAAAAGAACAATGTTCTCTAAAAATGACCAAAGGTTAGGAATTATATTATTATTATCAGGCTTGGGTGTGTTTATACTACACTTGTTAATTGCTGCTGATTTCAGTTCAGAGAGTTCAGTAAAAGATTGTATGCAACTACCAACCGCTATGACAAAAATAAATTGTTAGGCGGACAGATGATAACGACAAACCACAGATGTATATGAGCAAAAATAGTTGTCCGCCTAACTTTTGCTGGCGTTAAGTGCCGAGTGTTTACCTTGTTGTCAAGACTCTCGCGGCTCCTTTGTAAAGCCCTTTCACTTAACAATAGTCTTACATTAGTGTTAAATATAAATCTATCTAAGGTTTATTAGGATTATTAATTATTAATTATTAATGCGTACAAAGAAATTCTGTACAGTATGTAAAAGAGAGTTAGGTACTAGACATCAACGCTCAATAGAATTATGCGAGGAACACGAATTTGCCTAGAGGTAGACAATCTGGAATAGGATTTGGTCAAAGAAATAAACAAAGAGGTCAATCAGACGCAGAAACATTAGTGGCGGTAAAGAGATACATCTACAAAAAATGGAAGATAAGGTGGATAAAAATAGAATATTTCCTACTCTTTGAAAAAGATCGCGAGAAGTTATACAAGTGGGCAGAACGTGTTACTAAAGAAGAAGCAGAAAAATATATCGTTAAGAATCCAGATATTATTCTATGGTATAAAACGTGTGGACTTGTGGTAATTGAGGTAGACGGTGCAGTTCATGATAGAAAGGTGGCAAAAACAGTTGAGAGAAATAGATTATATCGTGACGCAGGAATGAAACTTATAGTAGTGAATCTAGCAGATATAAAAGAAAGGAAGCAGAGTGTCGAAGATTATTTGGATCAAGAATTAACAAAGTGGATTTAAACATCTGTCTTTATTAGAACGCAGAAGGTATATAAATCATGCGATATTGTAAAGGTGTTTGCTCACAAGTAATGCCGTCTCATAGGCATTTAAGAATATATGATTTGTACGGTCGTTGTACAGTTTGTGAAACTTGGGTTCCATTACCCGCAGTTCGTTGTTCTTGTTGTTCTACAATTTTAAGAACAAAACCAAAACGCTCATCAAATAGGAAAAAATATATATTGAAGGATAGCTAATAACTATTGTTAATGGCTACAATAGTATCGTTTTCAATTCCAACTAAGGATAAATATCTTTTAGATATAGTAGATGATTTATCAAAACAGTTTGATTGTTCAAAATCAGTTATTATAAAAAGAGCGTTAAGAATGTTATGTGAAGAGTCAACCATTGACCCACTCGCAATAAAATTAGCTTGTAAGCAAAATGTTAATATACTTAATCAGATTAAGAGAATTGTGAATGAGGTAGAGAATAGTGCATAAGTTTTGTACCGAATGTGGAAAACATTTTAGGGGTGACAACAAACTTGAGATTATTGAGTGTAAAGCATTAGGTCATTATTGTATTCAGGTGTCAGATGAATGGGATTCTAAAAAACCATTTGACCCTATTAATATGAAAATGAATGATTATGATGAAACATGGCATAATAAACAAGGCTCTTTTCAATCAAGAATTATTGCGAGGGGTGACTTGGAAAACTTTGACGAGTTGGTTGTATACCAATGTCGTATTTGTAATAGCCAAGTAGAGTTCAAAGCTGACGAAAATAGAGAAGTTCCTGAAGCTCCTAAATGTAATGATTGTGGTGTTAAACTACAGCGCATGGAAGCATTATGTAAAGTTAAACTTATCAGGTCATTAATAATCCAAGAGCCATTTGATCAGGCTTCTAACATGACGCCTATGACACTTGAAGCAATAGTAACAGGTGATAACGCAAAGAATGTATACATTGGACAGGATAAAATACTTAGTGGTGTGTTCAGAGCGGTGAAGAAAAAAACAACAAATCGTATTGTTTTTGACGTAGCAGACATAAAATCAATAGATGAAGGTAAAGATATTCTACCAACTGAAGAAGAGTTAGTAAAGTTCAAAGAAATGTTAAATGATGATTGGCTTACAAAACTTACAGATTCATTCGCTCCAGAGATTTACGGACTTAAGGAAGAGAAAGAAGCATTAATTCTAAGCCTTGTTAGTGGTTCACGCATTGGGGATTTACGGGGTGACATTAACACATTATTGGTAGGTGATCCAAGTACGGCTAAATCAAGATTATTAAAATATGTATTAAAGATTACAAACAAATCAGCTTATGCACTTGGTCGTTCTGCTTCAGCAGCAGGCTTGGTTATGGGTGTTGATAAATTAGCAGACGGAAGAAATGTCATAAAAGCCGGACCTGTGGTTTTGTGTAGCGGTGGGTGTGTTTGCATTGATGAAATTGACAAAATGGCAGATCAAGACCGTTCTGCATTACACGAAGCTATGGAGCAACAAACTGCAACATTAAACAAAATAGGTTCAAACCTTACCATGCCTGCTGAAACAGTAATACTTGCTGCTGCCAACCCTAAAACTTCAAAGTATAATGTTAAATTATCTATCTCTCAGAATATTAATATGCCTGATTCATTACTATCGAGATTCGATTTAATATTTTTAGTTCGTGATATTGCTCATAGAGATTTAGATATGAAGAAACTTAAACATATTTCTAAAGTAAGACAGAATAAAAACGATTGTGAGGTTCTATCTATAGAAGAAATGACCAAACTAATTAACTATTGTAAGAAGCAAGAGCCAAAACTTAACGGTGTAGCTATAGACAAGCTTGAGAATTTCTTTGTTAATCTTAGGTCTATGGAGCAACCAACTGATTCTATTGCAATAGATATGAGGGGTTTTGAGGGGTTGATTAGATTAGCAACAGCACACGCTAAACTAAGATTTTGTGATGAGGTTGATGAAAGAGATGTTGATGAAGCAATAAGGTTATACAAATATAGTTTAGAAACATTTGGTATGTCTACACAAGGAGAGTTTACCGCTTCCACAATACCTGTATTTACTAATAAAAAAGATTTTGTGTTAGAGAGTATGAAGTCAATATCTGATAATAATAATAGATTTTCATTACCTAAACTAGTTGAAGTTATGGTTGATGAGGGAGAAAAATGGTTTAAAACCGAAGTTATTGCAACCTCATTCATACTCAATGTTCTTCAAAGGGAAGGTATATTAATAGAGGCAGACGGAGAGGATATGTATGAATATGTCAGATAGCGTCAATATGAAACGTTTACTCGTTATGGTTGGAGACGGATTCTCTCAATCAGAAATAGATCAGGCTAAAGTCATACTTGAGAAAGCCTTCGCACATTGGTCAGACACTACAGTATTAATTACTAATAAAGAGTTAAAACCTATTAAAGTTGATACTGACGCATGGTCTAAAATGGAGAAGGAGTTAGATGAATAAACGTAAAACAACACAAGCAAAAGTCAAGAGACGTAAGTTAAAAAAACCAAAAAGAGTTATGGTTATTAGTGATTTACACGTTGGTAGTTCAACTGCGGTATGCTCAGAAAAACCAATCATATCTGATTTGAGTACATATTATGTACCAAACAAATTACAGAAAACTTTCTTCAGGGCTTGGAAAGATATGATAAAATCTATTCATGGTACTATTGATCTCCTCGTAATTAATGGTGAGTGTATTGACGGTGCTAATGTAAAACAGTTAGGACAACAATCGTGGACAACAAACATTGATGATATGATGAATGACGCAAAGAAACTCATAGAGATGATACCATATAAAAAAGTGTTAATTCTTAGGGGTTCAGGTTATCACGAACAGGTTGACGGCACAAACTTTGAAGAAATAATGGCGGATAAATTAAGAGATTGTATAAAGTACAAAGCTTATGGTGGAGAAGGAAAAACAGATTACTTTGCATTTATAAAAATTTACGGTAAAACATTTAACTTTACACATCATATTGGATTCAGTAAAGCAGAAGCATATAGGACTACAGCACTTGCAAGGGAAATGGTTGGTATGCACTTCCAACATGATAAACTAGGTAGGGCAGACATTATGGTACGAAGTCATGTTCATTACTTTACCCATGTAGAGTTTACACATACACATGGTTGTACAACGCCGGCATGGAAATATCCAGACTCACATCTTTTTCGCGGTGGTTTAGCAGGCACTACTGCTGACATCGGTTCTGTTATGTTTACAATTCACCCTAATGGTAAAGTAGAGTTCGAGAAATATATAGCGGAAATAGACTACAAACCAAAGGTGTTGAATCTATAATGAAAAAGAAATACTCACTTACAATAGACGACAGTATGATTACAAACTCGGTTAACATTAAAGAGTTTATTCTTGACCATTTAAAAACAGGAGACAAAACTGTAGCGTCTATAATTGCAAAAGAGTTGGGTAGGAATAAGAAAAGAATTTCTGAAGCATTAAACCAACTAGAAGAAGAAGGGTATTTTACTAGCGAGGATCAACTAATAAAGTATAATGGCGGTTCAGCGTGGTCTAAAGTCTTTACGAGGGTCTAACATGGAGTGTATGTGTGGTTTGTGTTTACATTGGGGTTCAGAACAATGTGATGAATGTGAATGTTGTAGTGAAATGCACCGCACTTTTGCTTCGGATAAGCATAGTGTATAGAGGATAAACATGGTGTCAGTTGATTTTAAGATAGAGAGTGGTGAGAACAGGGGTATATATTATTCTGAAACCGAACGAATTATTGTTTATCCCTTACTACATGAAAACCTAGAAGATTTATTATACACAATCAATCATGAATTAATTCACGCTGCAATAGACAAAGCAGATGAAACACATGATGAAGATCAAGAAGAGAAAACTATTTTTAGAATACAATGGGCAGATGAGTTTATTGTTTAAAAAATATCCACAATTATATGCGGTGTTAATTCCTGCGATAGTGGTACCTATCATGCTCACCGTAACGTTTATTATAATGGGAATAGAGGTAAAATACAATGGTTAAAATATGGACTAAGTTTTGGAATTGGTATGAGAAACAATTAATGGGGTCATTGGCATTTCTATTAATGGTTCACATTGTTCAGATACCTCACATGATTTGGGCAGCAGACGCATATCTTCAGATTGGAATCATATCCAGAGTCCACCCGATTTTAGACTTTATTCTATACGGTGTAGATCTTGTAGAACTTTTAAGTTTGGTTAACATACTCATGTTAATATATGCACATGGTATTAGACATAGACTTGAGTAGTAAGAACTACGTCAAAGGCAGAGCTTTTGAATACAGAGTAATGAAATTTCTAAGAATGAAAGGATATTATTGTATGAGAGCTTATGGTTCAAAGGGGTTGTACGATGTAATTGCAATACCGCCAAAGCCTTATGGTTCAGATAAATGGTTTAATTACCCACTCTTGATTCAAGCTAAGACTAATGGTTACGTTCCACCAAAAGAACGTGAAAAACTCTTAGAACAGAAATGGCAAGGTCAGGTGTTAGTGGCATGGAATGATAATGGTAAGATAGCCATGAGAACAATCGAAGGGGAAAAGATTATATTGGACGCTCTCTAATACTATGTATGTCTCAAGAAGCAACATTCGTTGACAAGACAACAACTGTAAAAACAGCAGAACCTCTTCATTTAAAATTGGAGAGATTCTCAAAGGTATCAAAGATAGGCGTAACCTTGAACATTGATCCAAACAACCCTATTGTTTTGGACTCTTTACTTTTAGGCGTCTCCGATTCTAATACTAAATTTGCAGTAGAAGCTTTCAAGACTTTATGCGTTGAACAACTAGGCGCAAAACTAGTTGATGATGACGGTAATCCAATTACTGTTATGACCGCAAAAGAACTTGCAAAGCTTAGAAAATCAAGACTTGCATAACCGCAATTCTTTTTCTTTTTTTTCACAACACTTATATGTAGGACATGAGTATACAAACCATGACAGATTTGCCAACCGAAAAGCAACTCGCTTTCTTGAGGAAGAGAAATTATACTGGTTCAGCTCCTGCAACAAAACAGGAAGCCTCAGATATAATCTCTAAGATACTTGGGGATATTCCTCAGAAACCATTTGCTAAAGGAACACAACAGCAACAAACTGTTTTCGGTGCAAACGAAAAAGACGTCAAGTGGGAAAATCCTACTCAGGAAATCCTACAGAAGTATGACTCTTTGTTACGTCAAGAGCAAGAGTATGAGTCTCTCGCATTTGAGATAACAAGAACTTTGCACCCAGAGATGTCCACAAATTCGCAGACTTTTGGCATGATTGTTTCCGCGAAACAGGACAAACTGATACAGTTGACTATTGCAAATCGTCTATCTTTTCTCAAAGAAGCGGTAGACAAAAATAGTGCATAAGTTTAATAAGGCTTATTAACACTATTACTCTCTCTTTTTTTATGTATAGTCAAAAAGCAGCAGAAAAGCTTATTGCAGATATTAAACATTATTCTAATGATAATAAACTTATAATAAAAACAAGAATATTAGAACTTGCAAAAATGTATGAAGACGCAATTAAAGATCAGGTACCTAGTGTCATGGTTAAGATAAAAAACGTAAAGAAATACCGCACAGATGAACCTATAACTGCTAAAGATATTGCTTTATTGTTAGATAAACTTCGTGATGAACATTTTGAAACAGTAAGTAAAGCATGGATCTATAGAATATTACCTGACAAATACAAACATGAACGAGAGAAGGTTGAGAAAAAAGGATTAAATCTTGATGATATTACACCAAAAGAATTGTATTTGCATAAAGATGAGATCATGAGAAAAATTAAAGATATGGAGCGTGGTCCGGCTCAGGATATAAAAGTTAAAGAAAGTCGTGAAGATATAGAAAAATACAATTTTAAATGCTTTGTAGCAGGCGAATTAGCTAAACTTGCTATCAAAATGGAGAAAGAACATGATGAAAAACATGACCCCAAACTATGTACAAAGATTAGTAAGCACGTTAAATCAGCAAGAGATAGTAGGTTTGCAACACCATTAATGGAATACGAAGCTTTAATTGTGGCTTGTAATAGTACAACTTCATTGGCTAATGTAGTTCAGGGAGAGTACGGATTTAAAACCCGTTGGGAAATTGCTGAAGATGAAAAGAATTGTAGAAATTGTTTAGATAAAATAGAGTGCGCAGCAACAAAATGTAAATGTCCGTGTCATGATGTCGTTAAAAAAATGACAACTAAGGGTCTTAAATTTGCGATAAATACTAATGAACACCTTAAAGAATTAGATGAAAGAATGAAACAAATCATGAATGAAGATTGGAGCGATCTTTGTCCGTTTGCAAAAATACTATTAAAGAACCCCAAGATAGATAAATACATGAAAAACAGTTCTAAGAAAAAGATTATAGCTGCACATATTGAAAAAGATGATTGTAATCAATGTGACTTCTTTTTACAGGATCACCCAAATTTCTTTGATTAATAATGATAGATTTAACAGCAAGACAATGTATGTTATTGTCTAAAATATTAGAAGAGACACATTTTAGTTCATCGTTGGCTAAGGAATATGCTATAATTATGGATCTTATTTTAGCAGAAAGAGAAAATAAACGTAGAAGTGAGGATAAAGAATGGTAGATGTTGAGCTATCAGAAGCAGATTACAGAGTAATTATATCATGGTACGAGATAGCTTTTGCACATAAAGAAGATAAAATAAAGGACAGAGATGTGGAATTAATGCACAAACTTATGATTATGGCTAAGGCTATGGTAGATGAACGTAAGTCATTTACTTCTGATAATTAATGATTGTAGAGAGTAATCATGGCAGGCACTCATGTTGAAGTTGTAGGAGATAGTTCAGGCACTAAAGCACAAAACGCAGAGTGGTTTGCAGCAGATTTAAGCCCAGAAACCCTATCTTCAGACCAAGAAGCCAGTAAATTTAGATTATCAGTAGCAGTTAGTTCAGCAGTAGATGTACAATGCACACTAGATAGTGGTACAACATGGTTAAAAATCAACTCTGGAAACAATTTAATCGCTGACGCTTTATATATATTCGATATTCCTGTACGATTTGGAGACACATTCAATTTACGAACAACCAACGGTAGTGGAACAACAATTAGAGTTTGTAGAGTCTCTGAAGTATCAATGGAAGGTTAAGATTTATGGCTAATTACCCACCCCAAGACACTTCCGGTGTCGGTAGCACAGTAGAACAAATCGAACTTGCTGCTGACGCAGTTATTTCAAGTAAGATAGCAGACGGTACAATCACACTAGCAGATGTTAGTACAGCAGCAAAGACAGAATGTATTATGCTTGCTTGTTCTGACGAATCAACTACAGATTTGGCAGTAGCAACAGATGTAGTTAAATTCATTATGCCTTATGCGTTCACACTTACTGGTATTTCAGCTTCAGTACAAACAGCTCCCGCAGGATCAACTTTAGTGGTCGACGTTAATGAAGCAGGAACTACAATCATGTCTTCAAATAAAATAGTCATAGACGCAGATGAAACATCTACTGCAACAGCAGCACAAGCTCCAACTTTAAGCGATACTTCTTTATCTTCAGGCGCAATTATTACTGTTGATATTGATCAGGTTGGTTCAGGTACAGCAGGCAAAGGGTTGAAAGTATATCTAACAGGTTATCAAAGTTAAATTTATATAACTGTTTAACGTATACTAACCATGTGTAAAAAGTGTACAGACTTTCTTATGGAACATTTCTACAGGGGTTATTCTCCTGAAGAGTCTTTAGCATTATACAGATCGTCTCACAGTAATAAACCTGAAATGGAGCAACATTTACAAGATTTTGTGGCAGAAATGTTAGACGATCCTCACCGTTTATATGCGGTGTGGAAAAAATGGAAAAGGGAGCATGGTAAAAAATAATGATCATGGAAATATTATTATTCGGAACGTCGTTATTTATAATAACATTAGGAATACTAACAGGTGGAGTATAATGGGCGATTCTTTTCAACGAGATGTTTTTTTAGATAGATCAACATTTACTACTAATTGTTTCAGACATCACCATAAACGGTGTAAAGGGAACTATGGTAAATGTGGTTGTAAATGCCATGAAAGGTAATCAACTAAAGTGTAAACATTGTAAGAAAATATTCCCTAATCATCTAAAAGGATTCAATGACAAAGTATTTCATGAACTAATACATGATGTAAGTATGCCTAAGAAGAAAGTATTCGAACACGTTGACATAAAATATGAACTACCTGAACTAAAACGTAAGAACTTAGACGGAAGGAGAGTTTATGTTGATGAAGAAGGTAATCAATACGAATCTACTACAAACGTTGTAGGTTTTAGGGATAAACAAGGACTTCAAAAGTGGCGAGACGCAGTTGGAGAAGACGTCGCAAACTATGTATCAGGAAAGGCTATGGGGATTGGTACTAAAATGCACAACACTATAGAATTATACCTTAATAATCTACCCTTAGTGGAAACTAACCTGTTAGCAAACGCTCACTTCAATAATATCAAAAAACTGGTCAATAACATATCTAACATCATAGGTGTTGAGACTAGATTATGCAGTAAAGAACTTGGTTTAGCAGGAACGGCAGATTGTATTGCTGAATATGACGGTAAAAAGTCTATAATAGACTTTAAAACATCTAGTAAACAAAAGAAAGAGGATTGGATCAACAAGTATTTCCTACAGACAACAGCATATTCATTAATGTGGGAAGAACTAACAGGGGAAAAAATAGAACAAATCGTAATCTTAATTAGTGGAGAAGACGGCTCACTTGATGAATTTGTTCATAAAAGAGATGATTATGTTGAGGATTTATATGAAATTATTTACGAATATAAAACAGGGGGGGTATCTCCTGATAAATAAAGCAGGGGGGGGTCTATTTTTTTGGAAAAAGAAACACTCTTGGAAAATAATCAACGATAAAAATTCTACGTACATAGTAACGCAATAAAAATTTTCTACCACCCTAGAAGCATTTAAACACACACCCCCTAGTGCTAACTTTTCAAACTAGTGCCTAACTAGTGCCTAACTTTTAGCACTAGTGGTAATCTGCGGACTTAGTTAAAATCCGCGTCAAACCTCATTCTCATTCTATATTCTAAGAATAGAGAATCACTAATTTGATTTGTTAGCGTTTTTTTCACTTACCAATACATTAGTACTTACCAATAAATTAGTAATAAACATTTTTTTTGATATTAAAAATCTGAACCTTAAACCATTTTTACCCATTCAAAACGGGTTTAACTGGAAATTGGCTTAACCCAAGAAAACCCGTAGAAAACGGTAATACGTTAAGATTTAAAATTAAAATCTGAACCTTGATTATACATTCTAAGAATAGAGAATAAAAAAATAAAAAAAAGGATTTAGACACATTCAAACTTTTTCAAGTTCTCTCTGTATCTTTTTTTCACTACTTTGCGGTCGTTTGAATGGACAGATTGAATAGTAAACAACATGATAGCTGTTTCTTTCAAAGTGTGTCCATTCTCCAAACATTCAAAGATAAACTGTGAGTGTTTGGTAGAAAATCCGCCAGTTTGTAGGATTTTTTTCATAGACAATCGCCCAAAGTTAGAAGGATTTCTTCTAACGATAAACGATGTCATGTACCCTGTTTGCTCTGCAAGTGCTAAATATGGACAACCTGTAGAAACTAGGTTTCTGCCTGCTGTCTCTAGCACTCTGCAAAGCTGAGCGATTTCTTTGCCGTCTTGGGTTTTATTCCAATACGGCATATAGATGTCGTTCATAGTCATTTTATGTTCGTTCTCCTTTTACTTTTTTCCAGAGTGTTACACTTGGATTTTTTTGCATTTTGCGTTTCATTCTGCGTTTTTGTTTTCGTAAATCTTTTTGTTTTCTGCGTTGTTGTTTGCGTTGTTGTTTTCGAATGTCTGCAAGGTCGCGCTTTGTTGGTTTTATCTCAACCTTCTTAACTTCACTCTGCTGCTGTTGATTTTTCGGGGATGCATTTTGTAGATGTAGCATTTCAAGTTCTAAATCTAGTTCGTCTTTGCAGACGTTCTGGATATAGTCATGTTCTACACAATCTGGGTTGTAAAATGGACACTCCCAAGTTTCGACAAATTCAGAAATGCGTTTTTGATTTTTTGTCTCTTGTTTTTTTCCATAGTACCAAGAACCGAAGTTTTGGTTTTTACTCCATGTGTGATTCAAGTTAGAACAGATTATATTTTTATTCTGTTCTTTGAAGTCATTGAATCTTTTTACACCGTCTTTTACAGAGTGTATACAAAACTTTGATGATTTGTTTTTCTCTGCAAACTTTTCTAAGAATTTAATTCCTAGATTTGAAACGACGTATGCTAGCGCGTTTGTATCACTAACAAGATTTTCAACTTTTGCGTTTACATCTACACCACGCTTTTTCTTAATGGCGATTATTTCTTTAGCCATTTGTTTTAGAGCGGTAAAATTCAAGGTTCCGTTATGGTACAGAATTATACCTTTTTTCTCTAGTGTTGCGCGTTGTGGGTTTTGCATATCTTCTGACAAAACGAAGCCATGACAACCGCAAAGATGTTTTGGGTCTGGGTTTTTGTAGCTGCATTTTTTCTCGTCACAAGTTGAACCGTGTGAAGTTATGCGGGCATGGAAAACAAATTCTATTTTGTCTCCTTGTTTGAACCCCTCACTCTCAATAATTGAGAGTATGTCTTTAGGTGATAAATCCCGACCCTTGAAAAACTCGATAGTGTTTTTCTTGGTGCGGATTGAAAACCCGTTACCGTGTGGATTTTGACTAACCATAGATTCTAAATCTTCTATGGTTGGTACAGTTTTGAAGCAAGTTATGACACACAATTCTAAATCACGTACTCCTGTATGTCAGCATAGCTTCTGTCTACACGTATTTGTTTTTTAGCTGCGTGCAATTTTATTTTCTTTAAAGATTGATTTTCTTCAAAGAATCTATCAATCCATGTTTCGACAAAAGCGAAAATCACATTGTCGAAATCTGTCATTGTCTTGCAGCTTTTGAAATGAGGTAAACCTCTAATTTCTATTGTAGAGTGTAAACCGTGACAGTAGTTTACATATCTGTATCTTCTGTGATGTCCGTCGTCACCACTTCCGCTGATTTTGTAATCAGCTTCTATTCCTTCTCTGCATGATTCCTCATCGAATTTTGATTTGCACCAGTATGAAGAACCGTCGCTGTGATTTGGTGCGATTCCACATAGTCTGTTGTAAAATTCTGTGTTTGTTGTTTTGTACATTTTACCGAAGACATACAAGAAGTTACACAAGGTATCGAAAAATAACTTGTTTGTCATGGTTGAATACATACTCTGTGTTTTTACACTCATGTGTAAATGGCTAGAGCCTGTATTGTTTGAATGGAGACTTCCTAATTCGTAAACACGTTTTACAAATTGTCTCCAATCGTCAGCGTCGTATGTAATTTGATTTCTATCAAATTCGTTTGCGCTGTGGTCGCCTTCTTCTTGTGGTACATTTACAGAGCCGTCGCGATGAGGATTCATCTCATCTCTTGCAAATTGTGAAAGTACTCTTCCCTCAAATTCTTGATTTGTTCCGTCAATGTTTTTGAATTCTAGCACTTTTGCAAGTTGCACTAAACGGTCGGTTTTTTCTTTTAATTCTGAACCCTCAGAGTGCATGGTTTCAAAATCGTATTTGTCGATTCCTTCGTTCGTGTAGTTGTAAGGGTTGCCGTGTTCGGTTTTCCAGTAATCCAATGCGCCTTCATAATCCAAAGTGATGCTCTCGATTATTTCGGCAATTTCTGCACGAATTGTTTGTTGGTTTTGAATTTGCTGACTCATGAGTTATCAACCTCGTCGACAAATTCTACTTTTGCAATTACTCGAACTTTGAATACTCCTGCAAAATCTCTTGTAAATTCTGCGAGTAGTTCTTTTTGCATTTTTGCGATTAATTGCTTTACTGCGTTTGACCATGTCTCAATATCTGATAGCAAGTAGATACCACCAATTGTGACACGCTGTCCGTCTTCATTTCCGACTTTGTCGAATTTCAAAACAGATAGGTTTGGGCTGCCGTTGACCATTAGCGGATATTTTGCACCGTTAATGGAATAGTTTGTTTGGTTAAAAAATTCCAGTAGGGATTCTGTATCGGCTTTGCTTCTGTCCAATACGGAAAATTTTCTAGAGTTAGAATTGTCTGTGTATGAGAGTAATTTTCTGCATACTGCGCGGGCAATATCTGAGCGGACAAATAATTTTAATTGTCCATTCTCAAGATAAAACTCTAGAGAGTTAAAGTTCTCACCGAAGTCATTGAATAGATTCTTTGGCTCCTGTCCGTATTTGTTTACGAACATTTTGACAAAGTTCTCATCATTCATGATTTCCGATTTTACTTTTGGCATACAGGAATTTACCTATATCACTATATATAGCCATGTATCACAATTTTAGAATATTAGGCTACATTATATATACTGATTAAGTATTACTTAACTTTGGGCAGGGATATTGTAATGGGATTAAACCCTCAATTCTATACCCTACTACTACCAATAATTTAGTAACACTAAATCGAATCTATTTAAAATCCATACAGATACTATTCATACTATACACCACAAGGTATAGAATAATATTATTATCTCTAAGTCTGACACTCTCCATTCTTAGAATCGAGAATGAATTACTTCCCTTACTTTATGAAATAAATCCGCGCGCTTTTGTCTTTTGTTTATGATTGCTGAAAACCTAGTGACTAACCGCACCGTCGCCTAGTGACTAACCCTAGTGCCTAGTTCTATCGACCTAGTGACTAACGGTACCGTTCAGAACGGTACGCGTACTGTAAATTACGGTACCAGTACCGCAAAGTACGGTACTAAAAAAATTGAGAATCGAGCAACATTTCTACGGCATTTCCACATATAAATGTTTTCCCGGCCATTTTTTTAAAAAAATTATACGCCTAGTGCCACGCGTAGCGACTCTATTGCGTCAAATTTGTCCTTTGGTCGTTCTCCGTCATTGGCAGTAATCATCTCGAAAACGCCTTCGATGAACTCTTCGTTTGTCATTTCCATACCAGATTTGGCATTTGAGCCATATATATTTGTTTGCCCAATTATAAAAAAAACGCACTCGCAGATACACTTATATACCGGGCGCGCCCCTTGTTTTTTAAAGCCAAATAAAAATCTCGAAAATCGGGTGGTTATTCTTTTAGTAGTTCGGAAGCCTTTACCCATAATATCTCGTAGCGTTCGCCTGAACGGCTATGTTCTTCCATGTGTTTACGGCATAAATGGTGGGTATTCTTGCCTGTTTGTATGTGAAATGAGGCTACCTCATCACATAATCCACATTTCATAGTATACAGTATACTTTCTCATTTATAAAGATAGACCGTACAAAAATATTAATAAATAATAGTTATTAACTATTAATAAGTGTTATTATTAAGAGTGTGGTGTGAGCTTGCATATCCCTGTGGGAAGGACTACAGTAGCTAAGTAGCACTCTTAGGATAGTCTAATATCTTTAGTTTTAGAGGTATCTTCCTCAAAGGAAAGATATACCTAAACTTTGGTAATTCAGGTACTTTGATATACCCATGCTTAGTAGCATATTCTTTTTCTGTCATACCTAGTTTCTTTGCATTATCCCAGATTATACGTTTATTTACTCTAGTGTTATCTTTTACATAATGATATTTCCTGCCCGTTTCACCACAATAAAGCCAACTAGCAGCTTGATAAACAATACCAAAATGACCCTCTGTTTGATCTGCAAAAGACACCAAACATTTTATTTCAGGAAATGTAGACTTTAACAATTTTATAGATTTTGAGATAAAATAGGTTCTAGGTATGGTACATGAGTCCAAAACACACATTCTAAGAAACTCAAAAGTATTATACTGATTACCCCCTTCCCATATAGATTGGGCTAAAAGCCTACCGCTGACTTGACCAAAAGTTATGACACCAACTAGGTTATTATCTTCGAATAAGCCACAAATCAAAGAAGCCTTACCAAAAGCATGAGTATAGTGATACTTCTCAACGAAGGGTTTTGCTATACTTCTTTCAATTTGTTTTACTAACACCAACCTGTAGCCCTACAGAAATCAAAGTTTTTAGGGTTATAAATGTTGTCTTCTCTCTCCCAATTAGAAGAGTCATATCTTTCTTTAGCCCATTCAGATCTAGGATTCTCTAAACTATCCTTTGCTATAAAACAACCCTCTGCTACAGGCATACAAAAAAAGATCGCTGCCACAAGGGCAGCAATCCTAAAATACGAAACTAGTTTTCTTACCATTTGCTAACTTCTCCGCGTTCTGTAAAGCCCTTCTAACCGCTAATTCCATATCAATAGAATCGAGTTCTGATATTGCACTATTGATATATGTGACATCTGTTACACCTAAAAGCCGTAAAATCTCTACCGTAATATGTTGTAAACTATCGCTTAATTTTTCAGCTTCATAAGAACTCACACCTGTTTCTAAAAACAAATCATAGTTAGACTTCATGTAGCCAAACACCCATGCTATCTTCTCTCTTTCACTAATCATTAATCCACACCCATTTTCCACCATTCTTCTTAGCAGAACGGCATATTCTAAGTAATTGCATAGTGTTGGCTATAGTATAGATTAAACGTGTATATTCTGAACCTGTAGCAGTACGCATTTCTTTTTGTAATTCATTCAATCTAGCCTGAACAACGTTAGGATCAGGAAGATCATAATCTTGCTCTTTTAATAATCCAAATAAGTTACCAAAACCCATTATACAACCAACCTCTTTTTATAATTATGTATTCGTCTAACAGATAGTTTTTTCTTACAACATGGGCAGATATTCAAATCTGTTTTTATACTTATAGAACAAGTCCTACATTTTTTATAATCTGTTTTATGAGCTGCATTAATATGCCTAGTTTCTAATCTAACACATATATCTTTACAAGGCATTACCATACACTTCCTTTGTCAGAACAATCCATTTCTGCACCGCAGTTAGTACACCTTAAATGACAAGAAGATAATTCACCCATTTCAAATCCACACCTAAGACATATATGGTTCAGCGAGTTTGAGGAGCTTTTCACAGTTTTCGTCTTTTGACGAGAGTGTGATTCTTCTGTCCGTGTTGAGTGATGTTGTTCCATTATTAATCTCTATTTTTATAAAGTAGAAACCTTCTCCTTCCTTAGTTTCTTGTTGCACTTCAGGCATTTTAATACCTCATCTCCCCAAGTTTCATTACAACACACCGTCATTTTTCTCATTCCTTGATAATATAAGTTGGGAATATGCCCTACATTTTTGAGAACAAAACATTTTACTTTTAACATCTTTACCACATAACATACATTTCATAGAGTTAAATCTATTAATAAACCCTTCTTCACATTTTAAACATATTTTATTTCTGCATACCCTAGAACCGTCTTCTTTAATTGGGATTATTATATTACAAAACTTACACCTAATTTGTGTGAGTCTCCTATATCTATTTCTGTTATATGCTCTTCTGTTTGCTACCCTAAACTTACAAGTTAACTTACAGTAAATTTGTGATAACTTGGTAGGTTGGAATCTTTCATGACACCCTGCACATTCTAAGAATACAGTTTGTGGTCTTTTTCTACATTCCATGCAAAAAAACTGTTTTGAAGGCTTTGATGATTTTGCATATTTCTGAAACACCGTAAAACTCTTCATACAATCAACATTTCTGCATATTCTTAACATACGGTATAATAATACTAATTCAATATAAAAGTTATGCAGAGGCAAAAGCGCACAGAAGAGGTCAGATCTAAAATTAGAGATTTGTATATATTTTTCCATAAAAGTCCGTCTAGCATAACAAGAGAATTAAATGAAGATCAAGAATTTACAAGAAAATACGGTACAATTACCGTACCCGGTGTAAACTATCATATCCAAAAAATCAAATCTGAATATGAACAATTTATAGGAGAAGACGCTATTGATAAATATACAGCAGAGTTTGTTAGGTTACAAAACTCATTTGATCATGAATTAGATGATGTAGACGAGATGATTAACAGGACAGAAGATGAAGATGTAAAAATCAAACTTATGAGATTAAGACATGAAATCAGATTGGATAAAATGAAAATGTTACAAGATATAGAATTACCACTAGCGGTAAAAAAACTGAAAATGGAAAGAAAGAAGAAGTTATCTACTATCAAAGAAATACCACAGGGAGACGGTGTAGGAGATACTTCTATTTTTGAAGGAAAGGGAAAAAATAACGTTGAATGATTATGAACTAAAAATGTGGAGCTGGTTAATTGGAAGCCTGCCCTAAATGTAAAAAAACAAAAGGTTGGGAATGGATCTGGGGTAAGAATGATGGACATTCAAAAGGATATTCTAAATGTAAAAGTTGTGGAGCTAAATTCTAATGCCTAAAGGACTAGCAGCAGAAGATACTAAAAAATTAGTTTTAAGTCAAGTAGATTCTGATCAAACAGAAGTTCCAGAAGCATTTTGGTGTAATAATAGTTTATCCAAGAAAACAGATTGTTGTTTTTGGCATTTTGTAGGATCTCCAGAAAGAGATGATATATATCACCCTGTATATGAATATGAACAAATACTCTTAAATGAATTAGAGAAAACAAAATGTATTGCTTGTTACAAAGCTACTGGGCTTGGAATTACAGAATTTATGATTAGGTGGATTCTTTGGAAATCACTAACTGATGATTTCTTCTTTGGTAAAGAAGCAATAATAGTCACCGGACCGAATGTAGATTTGGCACAAGATATTATTAAAAGAGCTAAGGATTTAATCAGAGATAAGATAGACTATCAAGACGCAGGAGTATATGAGTTTGTAGTAAATGGTAGTAGAGTAAAATGTTATCCTTCAAACAACATTCACTCAGCTAGGGGTAAACCTAAAATTTCAGTATTCTTTGGAGATGAAGCAGCGTTCTTTAAGATTAGAGATGATAGTATAGTAAGAACTGTAGGAGAACGTTATATTGGTAAATCAAACTCTTGGGTAGTTTGGGTATCTACAGCAGGAGAAGAAGCAGCAGGATTCTTTTTTGATATAATGGGAGAGAAAGATTCAATCTATAAGAAACTAGAGTTCTATTATGAATGGGGATTAAAGAAAGATAAGAAAACAAAGACAAGTGTATTCAATAAGAAATTTATAGATTCAGCTATGGAAGCACGTTCTTTTGCAAGAGAATACTGCGGAGAGTGGGGTTCTAACTCTGGAGATATATTTAGTGCTGAAGCACTTGAAGGTGTATCTAATGATGATTACCCAATAAAACCGAATGATGATTCGTATGATAGAGTAATGGCACTTGACCCCGGATTCAGTTCTTCAAACTTTGGAATAGTTATTGCACAAAGGTATAATAAGATACCACACGTAATTTTTGCAGAAGATTTTGAACGAACCTCATACACACAAATACTCTCAAAAATTAAAACGTTGGCTAAAAGCTATAAGATCAGGAAAATACGGGTTGATAGCTCAAGACCCGAATTAATTAAAGATTTAAGAGAATTAGGATTTGATGTTGTAGGATTAAACTTTAGAGTGTCAGGAAAAGAAATGACAGCTAATGCTTCAGAAAAAGTAGCTAAATTAGACGTTAGAATACACCCTACAATGAAACGACTCATATCACAACTTATGACAATTAAGTATAACACTAAAGGAACCCCCGATAAAAACAACCATAATCCATTTGATTTAGGAGACGCTTTTCTCATGTGTCTTTGGTACTATAAAATGGGCGGTGGTGTAGCCAAAATAGTATATTAGTTCTCTTTTTGATTTATTTATAATACTCAGTATGGTTTATTATTTAAAACTAGACCAAAAGACTTGGGGAGCAGGCGATTATGTTAACGATAATACCTTAGCCCTAACAGGCACAATATATAGTGATGAAGCACTATCTAATGTTGTAAACATATCAACTTATACACTTAAAATTAAGGTTTATCCTAAAGAAAGACCTGATTGGTATCAATTATCAGAAGACGCTGAAATTGTATCAGGCTCAGCAGGCACTTGGAGATACAAACCAACCATAAACAAATTAGATGATTCAGGCTTATACAGAGTAGTTATACAGTTATCTAAAACAGATGAAAGACTAACAGCGGTAGGTATAAAAGGATCAGATGAACTTTTGATTAGAAACGTTCCAACTATTACCTAATACTTCTCTAATTAATTACCGTCATTAAACCATTATTGGCAATATTTAATAAAGTAAGAGAAGGCAAGATAGCCGTTATTAATGAAGAACATGGTAATGCTTTAGTAAGAAGCTCAGATGGTGGATTTAGAGATTTTACCTTTGAACCTGAAGTTAGCTTTGAAGACTTATTTTACACTAATGACCATGACGCTAGATTGTCATTAGCTTGTGATACATACGTTCAACTTATTTTAGGAGCAGGATTAAAGATAAAAACACAAAATGTTAAAGCTAAAAAGAAAATTGAAAAATGGTTAAATGTAACTCAATTTGAACGTAAATTAGAAGACGCCACACATTCTTTGGTTGTAACAGGAAACGCAATATTTGAGAAATTTCCAATGTATGCAGATTTGATAGAAGTTGATATTACAACAATTAAAGAAATCATTAGAGATGATCATGGTAAAATATTAGAATATGTCCAAGAAGTAGATGGAATAAAAAATATCTTAAAACCGAAAGATATATGTCATTTTAAACTATCTAACAGGCATAGAGAGGTTTGGGGTAGAGGATTATTCCAATCAGTAGCTTCAAGAAGGGTTATTGATGGTGTTTATGAACCAAGTCCAATAGAATCTATGTGGAAAGTAGAAAATGCTATGGTTAAGATTTTTGAGTCTTATGCAAGTCCTATGATGTTAATTCATTTTGCTGACGCAGGCGAACAATTCATAGAAAAACAAGCTGACGCATTTAAAAAGGCTAAACCGGGAGCAAAAATACTCACGGATAAGGAGTTTGACGTTAAAGTGTTTGAGGTTAATCCTGCAAGCAAATTTGACAAATATATTGAACATTTGCAGCAAGATGTAATAGAAGTAGGCTCACAATTCCCATTACAGATGTTTAATGCAGGATTTACAGCAAGAGCTTCTTCAGAAACAACAGATTCTGTCGTTTTAAGAAAGATTAAACGTATTCAAAGACGATTATCCGAACAAATTAAGCAAGAAATCATTGATCCTATGCTAAAAGCAAGCAAAATCGACCCAGATAAAGCAGATATTAGTATTATATTTGAAACAGAGAGTAAATTTGAGTTATCTGCTGATGATATTCAAAAATTATTTGAAAAAGGAACGATTACAAGAGATGAAGTAAGAGGTTATCTCAAAAAGAACACAATTATTGACTTAGATGATGAAAAAGATGGAGATCAACCACCAATTACAAGTGTTACACCAACAAACGACCTACAAAATCAACCTATACCAACAGAATTTGATGAAAAATTGGAAGAAATAAAGGGTTTAGTCAAAGAAAAGATACCAAAACCACGTGGTAGACCTAAAAAAGTGTAGTGTAGACTAATTACTTCTATTAATAATTAATAGTTAATAACATTCTATGAAGAAAATTACAGGTTTGTTAGCTTTACCTCGTATTTCTCGTAATGGAAACTTTTATTTTCCAGAAGAACTAGCAAAAGCAGACGGTAAAACAGTTCCGTTGAGATGGAATCATATTCAAGATAACGAAGGAATTATAGGAACTGCAAAACTAATGTATGATCAAGATAAAATGCAAATTAACTATGAAGCAACAGTAGAAAATGAAGCTATTGAATCACAATTAGCAAATAAAGAATTTAAAGTGAGTCTAGGAGCAGAACCACAAAAAGAAGAACAGATTTGTCATGATGAAGGTAAATGTTACAATGTTCCATTAGGATTAGATTTTAAAGAAATGTCTATAGTAGAAACTCCGGGAATACCTGAAGCCACTTTAGATGTTATAGAATATTTTACTACAGAATCAGTTAAATTTGAAGATTGTAAATGTGAAAATACTTCTAATAATACTTCCAATAAAGAAATAAGCATGGCAGAAGAAACCGAAACAAAGGTTACTGTAGATACAAAGGAAGTTCCTGTTGAAAAACCAACAGAAGCACCTCAATGTCCTGAAGGTCAAACCTACAAAGACGGTAAATGTGTTCCAGAAGCACCAGCTCCAGAAGCCCCAAAAGCACCTGAAGCAGTTGTTCCAACACCAACCGTACCTGTAGCAGCACCTCAAGAAGATTGCGGTTGTTCTAAGGAAAAATCAGCAGAAAATACCAATGTTGAAACAGAGATTAATGCAAAGGTTGAAGCCAAACTAGAATCCATTCAAGATGAGATTCGTGAGAACTATGCTCCAAAAGCAAAGGTTGAAGAAAACACAACCCCAAAAGGTTATGTTGAAGAGAACGTCGACGAACAAGTTGAAGATCTCAAAAAAGTGCTAAAAGGAAACAGCGTAGTAATAGAGATTGACAAAGAGGACTTTTATCAAGCCCACACCGTCAAAGAAAATTCTCCTGTTACAGAAGCAGTTTCAACTTCAGGTACTATCCCAACCGTATCTGCTCAAAGAGACATAATCGTTTTACCGGGTGGCATTAGTGTCAAACCAGTAAGACAATGGACTCAATTTAAAGAGATTCCGCAAGGTAACGACAAAGTTCGTTTCTACAAAATTGATATTCCGGCTTTCGGAGATATCACAGAAGGTGGATCGGACATCTCTGCAAGTACACATACTTTAACTAGTATTGATGTTGCAGCAGATACACCAAGAGGAATTAGACAGGTCGTCAAAAAGACCGAGATTGAAAAATACCCAAGTGGTCTATTAGAAGCAATCCGTTCTACAGCACGATTGAGAGCTATCCAAGACGAAGCAAGTATTATCTTGAAAGATATCGCAGCACCAGCAGCAGCAGCAAGTGGATTTAACACTTTTGTTGCAGGAAAACACTTAAGAGCTGACACAGGCGCAGATGTAACATCTACATCTACCGAAGACGCAGCAGGAGAGTTCCTAAAAGAAGGTGTAGAGTTTGGTCGTCAAAAACTAGAAGAAGCAGGCTATGATGTAGCACCGGGACAAATTGTCCTTGCAATCACACCTAGAGCTTTTAGAACATTAATTTCTGATCCTGACATAGCACGTTTTGTGCAAAATGGAGATCCTTCTATCTCACAACAAGGTAGATTGGAAAGATACTTAGGTGTCGATCTATTTGTTACAAACACACTACGAACTGCTAACAACTCATTCAGAAATGTAATGTGGGTTAAAGGCAAAGCTTTCGCAGTTGCTTCAGGAAGAAAACTCGAACTAGAGTTCGATAAAAACATTGATAACCAATCCGTTTCCGTAGTTGCAACACATAGAACCAACGCAGGAATATTGGATCAGAACGCTTACGTTATCTTAAGTAGCAAACAAGATTAGTCAATAAGGTTAGACTAAAATAAAAACTTCCCTTATCTTTTATTTATATTTATTAAACAATGGTAGATATCGAAGATCGTCTTTTTCAACGAATAGATAAATTCGAAGAACGTTTAGATGATACTTGTAATCGTATTGAAAAGATTGACGCTTATATCACATTAGAAAGAGAAAATTCTGACAGAAAATTTAATAAGGCAGTAGGAGTTTTAGGCACGGTTATTGGTGCTATTGGATTGTTTAGTGTAATTGATTATTTACCTAGCATTTAAATATTACTTCTGATTTGTCATTATTATGGGGGTTAAATTATGTGGTCAACAAGATACATAGGAATCATATCTTATGGTTTAATATCTGCACTACTAGTCGCAAAAGACATAGTAAAAGATGTTGAAGGAGCAGTAATACTACTTGCACCTATAGCAGCATTTATTGTAGCAGATCAAATTAAACATAGAGATGATTAGAATTACTTATATACTAAAAATTTAGGTATTTATTATGGAATATCTATACATTCTACTTTTTTTCTTAGCTTTTGCTATGGTTGGGTTGGTGTTTGGATTAACATTAGAATCAGCATTTGCAGATTATCATAAAACCGTTAATCTTAGATTTGTAGAAAATCCTGTAACTTGTGTATTTGAAGCAGAGTATAATCAAGAATGGTTTAATGAAGATACGGTGTATGGGGTTTATTCAGGCATAAAAGAATGGGAAAACGTAATGAGTATGGCAACTAATGGTGATTGGAAAATACCAATTTTAATAATTCCTGCCGAAGATCACACAGATAAAGGCGTTCACGATTTTAAATATTGTGATATTTTAATATCATTTGAAGAATTTAATGATGGTTCAATAGTAGATGATACTGCTTTAGGTTATACATATTTTAATCATTCTTGGTCAGTTCATAAATATGCTCATATTGTTATATTTTCACATTCAACCCTTAGTGGATTAAATATTGATTTAGGTGTAATTCAAGACGGTGATGAGGTAAAAATAGAAATAAAACCAAGACCATTAGGACTTACAGATGTTCATCATATCACAAAACATGAATGGGGCCACGCAGTAGGTTTACTACACCATTATAATGAGGATTATTCAGATGAAAACAGGTCAGTTATGTCACCAACATTTACACCGTTTGAGGATTTTTATATGCAAATACAACCAATAGACGTTAATGCTATTATTCAAATGTATGGTGAAGACGGTTGGTCACAGCCAAACCCTGCGTTTATAGATAAAAAAATAAAAAGTGTGGAATGGTTTATTCCAAAGTTACTTGTAACTGACGTAAGAGTATTGTTGCAATAAAATCATATTCAACCATAAAATCACCTGTATTATACACATATCTTTCCATATCTCCTAGCCATTTTATGTTTTGTTGGTGTAATAAAACTTGCATAACTTCTCTTTATATGTACGTTAATATAAAGATGTATATGGTATATGGCGATTCGGCAGAAGTTCAGAAGCTAGTTTGGGGAAATGTAAAGTCTTCAACCCCTGCAAACGTAGCAAGTGCTTTACAAGTCGCAACAACTAAGATTAATTCAGTATTAAATTTACAATCAGATATGAGTTCAGTTCCAGAAAGAATAAAAACTATAGCAGAATTATATGCAGCAGGGCTTATTCAGGAAGCTAGAACAGGTCGAGAATCTACTTTTACTAAACAAGCTATGGAAGTTTTACTAGCAGTACGAGATCAACAAATCCCTTCCCAAGAAGGTAATTGGGGTAATGTGAGATTTGTTTGGTGATGAGGAAGAAAGGCCTGAATGGGATTGGTTGAAACGTAGATGAAATGTTCAATATGTGGTCAAAAAATCAAAGACGACGGCAATAATCAATATGAGGATCACTTGATGTGGCATGACCGTAACGATTAGAAATCTTAGTGGTGCAAGAGAAAACTTTGATAAAGTTCTCGACTATCACTTAACTAATGATTGGACTTCAGGTAATACAGGGGGGATCACACCTGATATAGAAAACTCTACAGATGATCCAGATTTTCTTGCAAGACAAGATTATACTGGCCCGAACAAAATTTTTATCAACGTAACAAGTAGAAATAGAACCACAGATTCTGAAAATGATCCAAACGGAGATGGTTCACATGAGTGGGTTACTGAAGTATCATTTGATATATGGGCAGAAAACCTAGAAATATTAGGCTTATTTGAAGATGAAGTTAACCGTATAATTTGGGAAAGATCACCAAATAACGCTACAAGGTTAGTAAAGTCAAATGGAGCTAATAGTGAAGCACAATTTTTTGAAAACTCTGAAATTGAATTTGATAGAATTGAACCTGAAGGAGACTTAGATACAAATCCAAGTAGTCAAGGATTCTTACTTATAGTGTGGTATAAAGACAAATCATAGATACTTCTCTTTATTATTTTAATCTAAGAAACTACTATGGTAACAGCACATAATGTAACTACCAAAAAAGATATTGTAAAACCACTACAGTATATTCAGGAAACAACTAATATATTAACTACACCAACTGCATACGGTACTACTCCAACATCTAGTCCTACATTTGTAGCAGCAGGACTTAACACAGAAATCACATTAAATCCAGATGTTGTTCACCAAGACGTTGACGTATTAGGTTCAGAAGATATTGTTGACGCAGTAAAAACAGGAGAATTATATACATTTACAACAAGATTTAATCCAACAGATTCAGTATTACTAAATTATGGTTTAGTATCTGGAGCAGGAACAGGAACAGTTGACGCTTCACTATCATTTATATTTTCAGAAAAATTAGATAACACAGAATATTATACAATATTAAAAGGTTGTTTACCAACTTCTACAACTCTATCATTAGAGAGAGGAACTTGGAACGCAGATATGACATGGATTTGTAAAGAAATTACAACTCCTGCAACTTCACATGGTTTAACTAGCCCAACATTTGTATCAATTCCTACAGCAAGCCCATTAACTCATACTGACGCAGGAGCAGATCCTTTCGCTTGGAACACTACAGCAACACCTGAAAGAAGATTTTCAACAACCGTAACAAGAGATATGTCAGTTTTATCAGTAAACGGAGAATCTACTATTACTTATGCAAAACCAACTACAAGAAGAATAGAGTTTAGTGTTGACGCATTTGTAAAGAACACAACATTCTTAACTGACTTTAAAGCAAAGACAGCAAGAGCAGCAACATATAAATTCTCATCTAGTCCTGCAAAAACTTTGACCTACTCAAACTGTGTAATTACAGGTTGGTCAAGTGCTAGAAGCGCAACTACAACCGACGCTTATGTAGAGAGTATTACAGCAAGAGCTGAAGGCTTAACCATAGCATAGGTTTATAAAGATTAATAACAAATAATTAATAACATGGAAGTTGATTTTGAAAAAGGTAAGATCCTTGTTCGTGATGATTTAGAGTTTGAATTTAAAGAACTTGTAACTCGTAAACAAATGGGTAAAATTCGTGAATTAAGAGAAAAACACAATAAATTTGAAGCAAAAGGTGTTGATAATTTAACCCCTGCACAAATAGATGAAATAGAAGATGAGTGGTTTAAAACGGTATTACCTTTAGGATTAAAAAACTTCGATGAAGATACACTAGACAAGCTAACAGAAGGGGAGATACGAGAGCTTACTGCTTCTGTATATGTTTTTTTAACAAAATTTGGATCGACAGCTTTAGCGAAGCAATTCGTCTCTGCTACGAAGGAGATACAAAAGAACGAGCAGAAGCAATAAGAAGGCACCCTGAACTTGAAGATTTAATATTAATAGCAAATTCAATTAATCATGGTTTTGGTTCACTTAAAGATATATTAGAAATAAAGAAAACACATGGTTCAGATCTACTCAAAAACCTTAATATTATTCATAGTGTTGTAAATACTTTACAAGAACAAGATAACCGTAATCAAAGAGTTGGCTAGAACAAATCGTGCAATAGAATGGATAGGTATAGAACAATACAAACAAAAACTTTCACGCTTATCTCAAAAAAAACCAATGTTTGAAAAAGAGTTTCTTGATACTGTTGGTCAAATGGTTTTATCTATGATTAGACAAGTAGCACCAAAAGATACAGGAGATTATGCTAAATCATGGAAAATTGTAAGACAATCATCAAAACATATAGAAATAGATACAGATCAACCTGATTTATGGTATTGGTTAGAATACGGAACACAACCACACACTATTAGACCTATTAACACCGACGCATTAGCATTACCATTTGGTTTTTTCAAAGAAGTAGATCACAAAGGAACAAACGCACAACCACATTTAAGTTTAGTTGTAGCAGAATTAAACAATATATTGGAAGGTGTCATGGCAGGATTAATTAAAAAACATGTACCACAATTTAATCATTTACAATCAAGAAAAGGTGTTCGTATGCCTAATGCAAGAAATCAAGGAACATCTAAAAGAGTTATTGGTCAAACAGGCACAAAAATGCAAGCTAATAGAGGTAGAAGATCAACATTACAAAGAGCAACTCCGGGAAGATTATCAATGAAACGTAGAATTGGAAGACGTAGAAGGGTAGGAGCAACAAACGCTTTTGCTCAATTTAGGTAGATTAGTTCCTTTTAAAATTATATGGTAGGTATTATATATGGCTAAAATAGAATCGTCTAGGTTAAGAATTTACCTTGAAATAGATCAAGCTACACAAGGACTACTTAAACTTAGAACAAAAGTAGGAGATGTAGAACAAGCATTTAATAAGGCCGGTGGAGCAGCACAAAGATTTGGTAGCACAGCTAAACAATCTGGACAACAATCAGCAGCAGCAGCCGTAGGGTTCCAAACCTATGCACAAGGAGCATTAAACGTATCAACAAGTGTTGCTATGACTTATACATCATTTACAAACTTAGCTTCAGCAGAACATAGAGTATCACTTGCTATGGTAGGTTTGGCAAGAGCAGAGGATTTACTTAATAATAAACGTACTAGAGCAAATGAAATGGTTAAAGCTGGTACAGCAGCAGGCGAAAAATACAGAAATATATTGAATGAAATAAGAACAGCAGAAGCAGATTATGCAGCAAAAACTGAAAAACTTAGAATTGAAAAATCAAAAATGAATGATGTGTTTATACTCTTTGGTATGAACTTAGCTAACGTAGCAGTATCATTAGGAACTACTATTGGTGCTATGAGAGCTGCAAGGGCAGCAGCAACAGCACTTAGATTAGAACAAGCGGCATTAGGTATAGAAGTTAAGAAAACAGCATTTAGTTTTAGTATGCTTGGGCCAAACCTTCATAAAGCTAGAATAGCATTTATTGGAGCAAAGTTTTCAGTTACAGGATTAAAATGGGCATTTAAATCATTATACTTTGCTATGGGGCCAGTAGGAATTGCTATGGTTGGTATTACAACTGCATTAGGATTTTTGTTACCACATCTTGAAGAAGGAAGTAGAGATTTATTTGGAATGTCAGATTCATTATCTGAAGTTGAATCAAAATTAGGAGAAACAACAGCAGGAGTAGAAGGGCTTGATAGTGCATTACAAGACTTAAACGGTACAACAAAAGGAACAGCTAATGACGCTTTACCATATATGATAGCTATGCAAAATTCTTATTTACGATCACTTAATGGTACAACACAAGCAGTTTACGATCAAATAGAAGCAAACAAACAATTAGCGTCTTCAAAACCGTCGGGTTTTAGTACGCCCTCTGCCTTAACAGCAGGGGGAACAGGAGTTGGAACAGGAACTCCATCAGGATATCAATCAGGAACTACAGCAGAACCTACAACAACTAGTAGTGTCATATCTCCAAGAGGAGCAGTAATTAATCCTGTTACTAGTTCAAAAGTAGAAGAAGTAGTTAATAGATATAGAAAAACTCCAAGAGGAACTCTACCACAAGCACCTATTATAACAACACCTGAACAAATATCACGACTAGATATATATGGTGGAACAAAAACAGGAGCTGCACCTGATCCAAGAAATTTAGGCTTTGGTACATTTGGTTCAATAGTAGATCAGTTTGAAAAAGATAAACAATCAATGAAAAGTAAAATTGAATCTTTAAGAACAAAAGCACAACAAGGAACAATTTCAGATATGGAAATGAATGATTTACAAGTATTAAATGTTCAATATATGGCAGAATATCAAAACAAAACAATAGATAGATTTACAGGTCAAACAATAACATCAGCAGGGGTATCACAAACCCAAATGATTGAAGATTGGTCTAAAGGATTATCATTTAAATTAGATCCAAGTAAAACATCAACTACACAAGACTTTAGAGACGCAGCAGGCTATCAAGTTGATAGAGATTTTAAAGATAGTTTGTTTGCTAAGGTTATGAGAGGGGAAGATTTAACAATAGATGAGTGGTTTGATTTTATGAGTGATCATGGTGGTCAAGAAGGATATGGTAGAAAAATAGGAGAAAAAGCATTTCCGTATGGTACAAACACAGGTGGTGGTGCAACACAAGCCGTAAATACATTACTTGGTTATTATGGTTTAAGTGGAGCAGAGCTAAGAAATTATATTGGTTATACAGGTGGGTTTAAAGGAATAAAAACATTTGAAGAACAGAAAAAAATAGCAGATAAACAACGTAGGTTATACGGAGATCAAGGATTTGGACAAATTGCCTTAACTAGAGGCAATATGATAAACCAAAATCTTGGCCAAGAAGCATTAGCTGATTTTGCAAGGAGAGATACATCAGCAATATCAAATGCGTTAAAATATGCACAAAGTATAACCCAAACAGCATTTACTGAAGGTGTAACAAGAGATGAACGAGGTTATATAACAGATCCTAATAGACAAAAAGCTCCTGCTCAATTCCAAGCAGCACAAGGACAAGCACAATGGTTAGGTAGAATGACTTGGTACAAAGAACAAAATAAAAATTATACTATTAAAAGAGGTGGAAGTGGACATTCAATAGTTAATCATTATGTTAGAAATGCAGTAAATGATGAAGATAGACAAGCTATGACAAGTCTAGCAAATTCACATGACGCACAAGTTAAAGAGTATGGTCAAGAAGCGTTTGATAGAGGTAAGGATCTTGATATTCTTTGGCTTAGAAAACAAACAGAAAATCAAGCAAAGGCATTATCAGCAAGTATTGGAGCTAGAGTAGCAGCAGAAAGAGCAACAGCATTACAATTTGGAAATCAACTAGGAATATCTCAAAATGAAGCGTTAGCAATACTTAGAGATAAATCACAAGGAGAACAAACATTAAACGATATGTTAGCATATCAACAAAGATTAGACGCTATGTCGTCAGGAGTAGTATAATGGCTTTAACACCAAACTATGATATTGGAGAACTTAGTCCTAAGATTATCATAACTGATAGAACTGGTGTAGAGAAATACAGATATGAAACAACTGTAACTACTGCTTCAGTATCTCCACAGCAAGATTTTACATTATCAGAATTAAAAGTTCATGCAGGATCTAATACAGATTATGGTTATGCAGTATTAAAAATAGATGATAGAGATAACTTACTTACAGATACAACAAACAATATTAGAGATTCAACCATTGAAAGACAATGGGATATTCAGATATATTTCGGTAAATCTCAACCTCTCTTACAAAGATGGTTTTATGGTAAAATATTTGATGTTGATATAGTAAGACCATTTACAAACCAACAACACATTATATTATCATGTATAGGTTGGGGAGCAGTATTAAGAGATAGAATTACAAATATCAAACGTTTTCAAGGTAAGGCAGCAGATGGTATTACTGTAGATAACACTAACACCACAACCAAAGTAAGTGAGTTGGTAAAAGATATAATAGAGGATTCTGATCATCAAGCAGATCATGGATTAGATAATAGTGATTTGGGAATAACTGTAAATAGCATACAAGACATAGATGTTAAACTACCTGATTTACAAAAATCATTTGCTACTTATGCAACAGTATTATCAGAGTTAGCAACATCAGGAAATACAATGTTTGGTGTTGACGCTGATAGAGATTTGTTTTTGAGAGATCCCGGTTCAGTAGATTCTGGATTCTTATTTACTAATGATTTGTCAGGAGATACAGCACAAAATTGGGATTCATCAAGAATAGGATATTTAATTAATGCTAGTCAATCATGGAGAGATTCATCATTTGACGGAGCATATAGTGTATTACATGGATTAGGTGCTAATCACGTAAAAATTGATCAACAAAATAGTGGTTCAGAAAATGCAGTAAGAACATCTAACACATCATACATAGGAATACCATTTACACCTTCAACAGATAATATAGGCAAAATAGCATTAAGGTTAGCTAAAACAGGAACTCCTACTTCTCCTGTAACAATATCAGTTGTAGGAATAAATGCTTCAGATTCTAATTCTCCTAAAATGACAAACTTGAGAAAATCAATTACTTTGGATTCTGCTAAAGTTCAATCTCTTTCAACATCAGGTGATTGGACAGAGTTGGGATTACATGAAAAAATAAATGTTGAACCAAATACACCATTAATGTTAGTTGTAGATAAATATGGAGATGGTTCACATAATCTTACAATGGATTATAAAACAGGTAGTGGAACATTTTGGACTTCTCCAGATGGTGTAGATGGAAATTGGACTAGTGCAACAGGATTATTCAGTATTAGAGATTATTCACAAAAGGCTTTACAAATCATATTAGAAAATACTAGAGCAAAAGCAAAATATGGAACTAGGGAAAAAGTTGTAAACTTTAACTCAGGTCAAGAAGAAGGAAGTGCTAGGGAAGCTCTCATATCAGCAGGAGAGGTATTGGGATTGGAAAGAAGATTTTATTCCCAAGTTACAGTAAGTCCACCAACATTAAGAATACCACTTGGTCAATATTGTAGAGTTTATGATTCTAAAACAGGGTTATCTGTAAAGGCAAATATACTATCTACTGATATAGAAATGAAGTCAAAAGCTGGAGAAACTTCTATTGGTGCTAACAAGGTTA
>VTLG01005888.1_pt1 | contig 33213 bp, 55 predicted proteins | sample 4694571 | NCBI WGS metagenome assembly VTLG01 (sample SAMN12604809, study PRJNA352737) | marine metagenome | biome: ENVO:00000447; feature: ENVO:00000209|ENVO:00000569|ENVO:01000036; material: ENVO:00002151; isolation source: viral sequences binned using virsorter ...
ATTTAGGTATAGCTGAATCTGAAAATTTGGTACAGATGTAAATACAAGTTTAGGGGGCTTCCAATATGGCGTTAAAAGACACGAGCCTATAAAGACTACCACTTTAACATTTTCATCGATTTCTAGCACGTTTAAATCCAGTTTACAAACCATGCAAGATGAGATTCAAGACTATAAAAAATTTATTTATAGTGAAGATGGTACAACTGGTCCATTTCACTACGTTAGATTAGGGAAGCCAATAAATTTTAAAGAGGTATCGGTAAATAGATTTTCGTGTACTATAAATTTAGTGGAGCAATTATCATAAAAAAGTATTAAATTTTGTCCCTTGGCAGGAGTGTAAAGGGCGTTTTGCTCCAAATATTTCGTCCTTATTCACAACTATAATATCACTCCTGCCTACCCTCTATAGTCTTTGCTAACCCTAAAAAAAATAAATAAAACACTTTACTTTATAATTTATTAGTGTTAATATGTATCGTGAATAAAATAAAATTAATTGGAGTTTTAAATGAATATATTATTATTAGTAAATCAGTTTTGTAAACATAACGATTTCTTTCCTACCACTTTATACGGTACAAAAAACAAAATAACTATAGAGTACAGTAGCTCTAAAAGAAGAGAATATAACAAGCTACTAAAAGCAATATGTAATTCTAAAGTTTTTAATAATGTACACTGTATTTTTGATCCTGTTAATAATAGAATACTTGTGAGGGGCAAGTAATGGATAATTTTACAAAAGAAGAAATACTCTATATATATAATATGCTAATAAAACAAAGAGACAAGCTTGAAGATACAGATAGTCTTTTTGTTCTTGGAGTATCTTTAAACAATCAAAAAGAACTTGATATGGTTTATAAAATGATGGCTAAAATTTACGAAAATCAGACAATTACTATTGGGCAAAGGATTAAGTAATGGAAAATCCTAGATTTATTATGGAAGTTGAGTTTGATCACCCTAATTTAGACTGGGATGTCCTTTTTGATGATAATTTAGTAGATTTAGCAAAACGTTTTAAAAAAGCTAAAGATACTGGATTTGATACGTCATTAGGTTCTTGTCCTAATCTTAGAGTAAAAAGAATTACAGATGAGACTACTTCATTAGATATACCAATAAATGAATTTAACTTAATTTTGGAGGAACTATAATGCCATTTCCATTTCTTAAAAGACATTCAGAAAAGCAATATTTAGATTTAGAAACAAACTATCTTAACCTATTTGGAGCAGTATCATCATTACTAACTATAACTGAAGGTGAAGATTTAAACTCCGATTCACAACGGTTAAGCCATTTCAACGCTCTATGTACTAGAGTGCATGAAATAGTTGACCGATTCGAGAAAGTCACTGAGCAGGTTCGGGATTCTAAAGTCAAAGGGGATTCCGCAACTACAACCTCTCATCCTGATCCTGCATCGGTGATTTTAATGTGGGTAAGTCATGGAGATCATAAATTAATTATAGAAGCATTAGAGAATTACGCTTTAATGTTAAGTGATTATAAAATTTCAGATGATTTAAATAAACTAGCAAACCAAATAAAGGAGCTAAAAAATGGAAAGTCAAAATAAGCAAATAAAAGAGTATCTAGATCACGGTAATAAAATTACTAGCTTAGATGCTTTAGAGATGTTTGGATGTATGAGACTTGCATCAAGAATCAATGATCTCAAAAAACAAGGTATGCAAATAGGCAGTAAAACTGTTGTAGCACCAAACGGGAAAAGGTATAGTCAGTATTTTGCTTTATCGCCAGAGGGCAATAAAAACCAGATGAGTTTAATATGAGATACTATTGGGAGGCTTTATTTAGCGTAGAGTATTTCCCATACTGGGAATTTAGCATGATAATGGTACTTTTATTGAATTTGAGTATGTTACTTAGGGTTCATAAAATTCAAGAAGATATAAAGAAAATAAAGGAGAAATATAATGGTAAGTGATTGTTGTGGAGCAAGATTGTATGAAACTGAAACACCAATCTGTTCAAGTTGTAAAGAACATTGTGAACGAGTTGATGAATGATTATAATTGATATAAGCGAATATCTATTAAATGCAATTTTAGTATTAATAATAATACATTATATAGTTTTTTTATTAAGCAAAAGGAGTAAAAAATGAACTATTTAGATATGTTAATTGATTGGATTGATGAAAAATTACCTTTGGTAATAATACCATTAATTGCAATTATGTTTATCAGAATTTTTTATTGTATAATCACACACTAAGGAGGAATAAATGGCTTTTTTATTTTTAAGGAAAGCACATCATATTGATAAACCATTAAACTTTCAGCTTATGGTAGAACCTATTGATATAATAGTTGAAAGAAATGAAATGTATGATAAGCTAGAATATAAAATTCCAGCAAAAAACGCAGGGCAACCTTATAAAACTGCTCCATCAAAAGATGGAAAAGAATATACAATTAATTCAGGTCAAGAATTTGAATTGATTGCTTCAGAGGCATTATATAAACATCTTAGTATATATGATAAAAATTCATTAATTACTGTAGAGATGAAAAAAAATGACAAAGGTGGTGTCTCTTGGGATGTAGAGCCAATGCAAAAAGCAGAGGCAATACAAGTAAATAAACCGAGTCAAAATCTAGAAATAAAATGGGGTATGGCTTTTAATAATGCGACAAGATTAGTCGCAAATCTAAGCACCAACGAAACTGTAGCATCTAAAGTAGAATTGCTTGAAAAGATAATGCCTGATATGTTTAGAATTGCTTGCAGTATGCCTGAAGAACCTATCAAACAAGAGATTAAGAAAGAGGAAGAAGAAGATGATCTCCCATTCTAAAAGTTATACAAAAGCAATTGGATTAAGAAGTGTTATAAGAATGTATGAATCTTTATTAAAAAACGGTAAGATAAAAATAAAAGGTTCTTCACATAATAGATTAAACCAATTAAAACTTAAAGGCTATAAAGCAACTAATGACTAAACAGCAAAAAAGTAAGCTGAACAAATTAGTTCGTGAATATGTTATACTTAGGGATAAGAGATGTTTGAGGTGCGGTAAAGACAAAAATTTACATGCATCTCACATCTACCCTAAAGGTAAATATAGAAAAATGCAATTTGATGTTAATAATGTCAAAGCTTTATGTTTAGGTTGTCACCTATATTGGTGGCATAAAAGCCCGATAGAGGCTAAAGAATGGGCTGAAAAAACATTAGGTAAAAGGAGATTAAATAAATTAAAAAAACAAGCTAATACTATTAACAAAAATAAATTAGATTATAAAGAATTAAAAAGTGAATTAGAAACAAAAATAGGAGAATTACAGTGAATAATGTTTCAGAAGCAGAAAAAGCACTCTATAAATCACTTATAAGAACAAAAGATGATGTTATAGAAATTTGGAAAAATCAAATAGAAATTTTTTCAAGGCTTAATAAAATTGAAGAAAAAATAAAAAAGTTGGAGAAAAAAAATGGCTAAAAGATTTATTGATACAAAGATGTGGGATAAAGCTTGGTTTAGAAGGCTCACCCCTCAAACTAAATTAATATGGATATATTTACTAACAAGATGCGATCATGCTGGAATATGGGATGCTGATTGGGAAGCTGCAGAATTTTTTATAGGTGACAAAGTTAATTATAGAAGATTGCCATCAGTGATTACTGATAAGATGAAAGAAATAGAAAATGGAAAACAATACTTTATTCCTTCGTTTGTAGATTTTCAATATGGTGAACTTAAAGAAAATTCTAAGCCACATATGAGTGTAATAAAGAGATTGAAAGAAAAGGGTTTGATAAGTGTATCCGATACTCTTAAAGATAAATATAAAGAAAGTATTAAAGTAAAAGATAAAACAATTAGAGAGCTTGAATTTCAAAAAGAAACGTGGACCATTAACAATACAGAAATGAAACCAGTTATGCAAGTTGAGCAGGTAGAAAATTTTATTTCTTATTGGACAGAGTCAAATAAAAATGGTAAAAAGATGAAGTTTGAAATGCAAAAAACTTTTGACATTAAAAGGCGATTAATCAAATGGCGTGATAATAATATAGAATGGAGCAAAACAGGAAAAGCTAATATAAAACCTTTTGAGTCTAAATTTAAAAAGACTCCAACCAATTTATATATTGCTTTTTGCACTAAATGTGGTAAAAAAGAAATGCCAAATAACAAGTGGCAATTAAAAGAAGGATCAAGCTGTTGCAGAGTAGAATATGCCCCAGAAAAACCGTGAACACATTATAGATTACATTAATAGGAAAACTTATAAAGACCCTAAAAATGAATTTTGGAAGCATTATTCAAAAAGAAATAAGACATATCACGTTGACAAATCCGTATTTTATTGTGTAAGTTGCGATAATGTATGGAGTAGAGTTCCAAAGTACATAGATTCTTTATTGTGGAGAATATATCCAAAGGGTCATATACCTACTATTAATAAAAAAAGAAAAAAATGTCCAAATTGCACTAATTTTATTAAAAATGATAAAAAAAATTATTAAAAATGATAAAAAATTACGGAAAAACGAAAGAAAATAAGCAAATTGCTTAAAAAATACGCAAAAATGCGTAAAAAGGAGGAAAAATGAGCAAAAAAGAGCAAAAACAACAACATTCATTATTTGGAGATTTAGATGAATTTAATTGGTGGAAAAAAGAATGGAAAGATATGCCTGAATTTAAAATGAAAGACTTAACATCAGAACATTCTATTATTGTACACTTTGAAAATGAAAAAGACCTAAGAGATTTTGCAGAGTTAGTAGATCAAAACATATATACAACAACAAAATCTATATGGTATCCTAAACTAAAAATTGAACGCTTTATGAATAAGAGGTATATTGATGAAGAAGAATAATTTATTAACACAGAAACCAAAAGAATTATTAAAAGATTTTATAAAAAACTATTCTAATGAGTACGATGTTGATAATGATTTTTCGATAAATCTTATTAATGACTGCATTAAACATTATAATGGTAAACAAGAAGCACCAATATATTTAAAAAAATTAATGGATGAATGGTATAATGGCGTAAAAGATGTTGAAGATAATAATGCAACGGAATTTAATTACAACGTGTATAATGATAAATATTATTTTGCGACTGATCTCTGGCCTTGTTTTATTCTTTATAGCAGGAAGTATATTTTAGGAATAATTAAAAATAATATTATATCTGAAAAAATAAAAAATTGTAATTCTATTATTGATTTAGGTTGCGGTTTAGGTTATTCAACAGCTATGTTAAAACAATTATATCCAGATAAAGAAGTTATAGGAACTAATATTAAAGGAACAGAGCAGTATAATTTTTGTAAAAGCATGAGTAAAATTTATAATTTTAAAATTGTAGAGTCAGAACATGCTTTAGATAAAGATGTTGATGTCGTCTTTGCTTCTGAATATTTTGAGCATATATTTGATGCTCCAATAAATATACAGCTGTTAATTGAAAAGCTAAATCCTAAGTATTTATTATTAGCAAATACATTTAGCCAAAAATCTGTAGGTCATTTTAATTATTACAGATTTAGAAATTATGAAAATAAGTTATTACAATTTGCAGATAATAAAAAAATATCTAAAATTTTTAATAATACTTTAAAAAGATTAGGTTATAAATCAATAAAAACAGGTTTGTGGAATAATAGACCAAACTTTTGGAGCAAAAATGAATCCTAAATATCCAGTATATATAATTTCAAAAGGTAGGTGGGAAAAAAGAAAGACAAGTAAAACTTTAGAGAAAATGAATGTTCCATATCATATTGTAATAGAACCACAGGAATACGATCAATATGCAGCTGTTATACACCCAAGCAAGATACTTGTATTGCCATTTAGTAACTTAGGTCGTGGATCAATACCTGCAAGAAATTGGGTGTGGAGACATTCAATCAGTACAGGTGCTAAGAGACATTGGATATTAGATGATAATTTATTCAATTTTTATAGAGTAAATAACAACTTACCTGTCCCTGTATCATCAGGAACAATATTCAGATGTGCAGAAGACTTTGTTGATAGATATGAAAATGTTGGAATATCTGGATTTGAGTATTTTATGTTTATGCCAAGAAAAACAAAAAAAGCACCTTTTAGATTAAACACTAGAGTATATAGTTGCATTTTAATACAAAACAATATACCTTACAGGTGGAGAGGTAGGTATAATGAAGATACTGATTTATCATTAAGAGCTTTAAAAGATGGATGGTGTACTATTTTGTTTCAAGCTTTTTTATGCGACAAAACAACAACTATGACAGATACAGGAGGTAACACGGAAGATTTGTATGAAATTGATGATGGTAGATTAAAGATGGCAGAATCTTTAGTAAAACAACACCCTGACGTGGCAAGAGTTACACAAAAATGGGGAAGATGGCAACACCATGTTGATTATAGACCTTTTAGGCATAATAAATTAAAGATGAAAAATAATTTAATTATAAAAGACAGAGTTAATAATTACGGAATGAAACTAATACAAGTTGATGAATAATATATATTTTATAAAGATAAAAAATATCGATGAAGAGTGGGCTGAACTTTATGATGAATTTAAAAAAGCTAAAAAAAGATATGAAGCTCTAATAAAAAACAATAAATTTGTATTTATGCAAGTAATAAATAAAGATAATAATTTTAATAATATATATGATAATTGGAAAAAAGAAGATAAAAATTACAGGGTATATAAAGGAAAAAAGCCAAACAGTTAAATAAATGTTAAAAAAGTGTTAGAAAACTCTTTACTTTCTGATGTAAGTATGCTAATTTACATTCGTGAATTAAATAAAATAAGGAGTTTTAAATGTATCAATTCAATAATAATAAAGGTTTCGGAGTCGAAATAGAGTTTATAAGACCTGACTTTTTAACTCAGCAAGAAGTTGCTAACAAAGTAGATGACGCTTTAATTGAAGTAGGTGGTGGATGTAATTTAGAATCATATAATCATATAACAAGACCAGAGTGGAAACTTGTTACTGATGCTTCAGTAAAAGGGCAAACAGGATATAGGGGGGATAATGAGCTTGTAAGTCCTATATTAAGAGGGTATAACGGTAAAAAGCAACTACAAATAGTATTAGATACTCTTAATAGCCTTGGTTGTGATGTTAATGTTTCTTGCGGAATACATGTTCATCACGATGTCACAAATACTATGGTAAGTAGTAGAGAAAAAGTTACAAAGTTCTTAAATAATCTTATCAAATTTGTTTGCAAATTCGAGCATCTAATTTACAGAATAGTAACACCATCAAGACTAACAGGTATCTATTGTAATCCAGCTAGAGCAGTATTTGGTAAAATGAGACATTCTGGAATGCACAATTCAGGTCTTAAAGAAATTACTAAAAAAATATTTAGAGATTTAAAAGAAGATGTTGATTACAAATACAACAATTACGGGCAAGGTGTAAGTTCTGGTTGTATAAATTTTGGAGGACAATCTCAGAGGACTAGATACTGCGGTTTAAATCTAAAAAATATCTGGACACGAGGTTCTGTAGAATTTCGCTACATGCAAGGTTCTTTAAATTTTGACAAAATCTGGAGCTGGGTAGTTCTTACACAAGCAATCATAAATGTTACAGAGACAACTAAGTCAGTTGCTTTTAAGAGTGTAAAAAATAATCTTACTGGAATGTTTTACTTCAGAAAAGCACTTGGATTTATCGGTAATACAAACCGCTGTGAAGATACTAAGAAAGCTAACTCAGTAATTCTTAAAAGATATAAAAAGCTAACTACACCAAATTGCGAAGTAGTAAGGCAAAATTCTAGATACTATCAACTAACCAGGGCTGGAGTTTAATCCAGCCTTTTAGAAAAGGAGCAAAAATATGTGCGGATTAGCAGGAGTAATTTTAAAAAACAAAAAAAGATCAAGTACTGAATTGAAAACTATTGCAGACAACTTTCAGCAAATGTTATTAGAAGCAGACACAAGAGGTGGACACGCTACAGGTTTTGCAATTATAGATAACAAAGGTGATTATCTTATACATAAAACAAATAAAGATGCTTTTGGATTTTTAGATACAGAAGATGCTGTTACGGCTCTTGATTTAGTATCAACTAATGCAACCTGTATTATGGGTCATACTAGATATGCTACACTTGGTTCACCAAATATTAATAAAAATAATCATCCTATTAGAACAGGTAAAACTATAGGTACTCATAACGGATCTATACACAACCATAAAGAGCTTTTTAAAAAATATAATATGCAGAGATTTGCCCAAGTAGATTCAGAGGCAATATTTAGACTATATGAAACATCAGATTCGTTAAAAGAATTTGCAGAAAATAGATTACCGAATGTCAGAGGTCGTGTTTCAATAGTTTGGGCAGATTTAGAATACCCTGATTATATCTATATGGTAAAAGGTAATAACCCCCTGGAATTAGCTTATATTGAAGATTTAGATGTTTATATATATGGAAGCACTACTGATATAATAAAAGCTGGAGAATGGACTAAAATAAAGCGTTTAAATGTTAATCCATATACTATGTTGCGAATTAATACCAATAGCTTTAGAATTAGAACTAAAAAAATTACAATTAAAAAACCAATTCCTAAAGTTTTTAGTAATTATAGATATGATAATAATATTGGTGCTTATGTAAAATCTAATTATCAAAACACTGTATCGAATTTTGTACCTAGATTTTCATATAAAGATCAACAGGAATTATTTAAAAAATACAAGTGCAACGATGGTAGCACAATAAAAAAGGTAGGTAAATAATGCATTTATTTGTTTATGGATCATTAAAAATGAGTGGAGGTAATCACTGTTATTTAGAAGATTCTAAGTTTATACAACACTACAAATTAAAAGGTCACGCTTTAGTTGATTTAGGTCACGGCTTTCCATATATGATTCAAGATAAAAATTCAGCTGTTTATGGAGAGATTTACTCAGTATCCGAAGAAACTATAAAGAAAATAGATTTATTAGAAGGAGTGCCGTATTTATACAGGCGAATGTTAACTAATTACGAATTAAACGGAACCATGGAAATCGCTGGATTATACTATTACCTATCTTTATTGCAAGAAATAGGTGAAAAAGAAAAAGTAAAAAATGGATACTGGAGCTTAACAGATAAAAAAATATTTAATGTATATGTTGATAATAGACTATATAAAGATACAGCAGACAAGATAGTATTCCACATGAGGTTTTTTGATGGTGATAGAACACCTACAAATCACAGTTATATGGAATTAGTTAAAAAACGTAGTAAATTAAAATTAAATACCGAAAATGAAGAGATTTTTATTTTAGATTGTATTCACTATGGTATTATTACAGAAAATTCTATAAATTTGTAGGTGAATAAAATAGGGAGCTAATATGAATATATTTGTTTTAAGTACACACCCACAAACTGCAGCAAGAATGCAACACGATAAGCATGTAGTAAAAATGGTACTAGAATCAACTCAGATGCTTTGTACTGCTTTTGATAAACCATTTAAACCGCCTTATAAAAAAGCATACATAAATCACCCTTGTACTGTTTGGGCAAGAACAAGTATAGAAAATTATAAATGGCTTTTAATTCATGCTTTATCTTTATCAAGTGAATATACATATAGATATGATAAAATACACGCTTGTAATAAAGTAATCAAATGGTGTTGGCGCAGATATGAAAATATAAAGTTTCCAAAAAAAGGTCTTACAGATAGACCTCTTGCAATGCCAATAGAATATAAAACAGATGACGCAGTAGAATCGTATATTAATTACTATATAGGCGAGAAACTAAACAACGCCAAGTGGACAAGAAGAAAAAAACCAGACATCTTTAACTAGCTATTTTATAAATACTAAATATATTTATAACTTCTAAAGTATAAAAAAGAAGGAGTTATAATGCCATACGGAAAAGGAACATACGGATCAAAAGTCGGTAGACCTAAAAAGAAAAAGATGAAAAAGAAGAAAATTGTCAAAAGAAGATAAAGAAGGCATTGTACTTACTACTGAGTTAGTAGGTATAAAAAATCTTAAAACAACAGGCAATTACAGGCTTGAATTTGACGTTTTTGAAATAGACACTCATAAGGTAAAAGAATTAATTGATAAACTGAACAAAGCGTTTGTAATGGCATTAGTTGATTATGACTAATAAACAAACACAGAACAAACATAAGCAACACAATGACACAGGTGGATTTGCTAAAGGAAATACAATTGGTAACAGATGGAAGAAAGGTGAGTCTGGAAACCCAAACGGCAGAAGAAATGCATATACCGATCTTATAAAAGAATTTAGCTTTACAAAGAAAGGTGAGAAAGAAAGAAGGGAGGTTGTTGTATCTAAATTATTTCAATTAGCAGAACGTGGAGACCTTAGAGCAATACAGTTTATTGTAGAGCGTTTAGAAGGAAAAGCATTAGACAGGCAAGAAAGAACAACAAAATCAGAACCAATACAAGTAATGGTGGTAGACGATGGCTAAAGCAAGAAAGTCGGTAGCAACAAGAATAGGAGCACTAGCAAGAAAGCATAAAATATCCAGATCATCTCTTATGAAAGTTTACAGGAGAGGTGTAGGTGCAGCAGTAAGTAGCGGTACAAGAAAAGGAATGACTCCAAGCAGTTGGGGAATTGCTAGAGTAAATTCATTTATAAAAATAGTAAAAGGTCAAAAAAGAATAAAACATGATCCTATATTAGCTAGAAAAGAAAGAAAGCGCAGAAGGAAAAGATAGTGAAGAAGAAGAGAAAAAAGAGAAAGATGAATAGGCGAGTGGCTAAAGATAAAACATTTAAAAGTATCCCTAAAACATACCTAAGCGGCACAAAAGGTGCTAAGAGATCACAAAGAGGTAGAGACCTTATGCGTATGAGGAGACTATACAAACAAGGCAAGAAAATACCTAAGGCTTTATATAATAGATTATTTGGATGATTAATTGGACACTAAATAGAACAAGACAACAAATATTAAATCACCCTGCTAGGTTTAAAGTCATAGTTGCTGGACGTAGATGGGGAAAGACAGTGTTAAGTCTAATGTATTTATTAAAGAATGCATTTAACTCTGGAGAGCGTAGATGGTTTATCACACCAACTTATAGACAGGGCAAGATGATAGTCTTTCCAGTATTAAGGCAAATGTTTGCTACATTTAATAATGCTAAATTAAATGAATCTGAGATGAGTGTAGTATTTGATAACGGAGCTGAATTAGCAGTGAAAGGTGCAGACAACGAACACAACCTTAGAGGTGTTGAATTAACTAAAGCTGTAATGGATGAAATGGCATATATAAAGCCACACGTATGGGAAGAGATTGTAATGCCTATGTTAGCTACAACGCAAGGAGAGTGTTTATTTATAGGAACACCTAGTGGATATGATATGATGTATGAGCTATATAGCAAGGGGCAATCAGAACAAAACTGGAAGTCTTGGCAGTTTACTACATTACAAGGTGGCTTTGTAAGTAAAGAAGAAGTTGAATTAGCTAAGAGGACTATGGATGAAACTGTATTTAAACAAGAATTTGAAGGATCATTTGAAACAACTGGTAACAGAGCTGCATGGAACTTTGATAGAAATGTACATTGTACTAAAGCAAAAGATATGTCTAGCAAGTTGTGGTGGGGTTGTGACTTCAACGTTGATTTTAATACAGCAGTTTTATGTACAGAGTATACAGATGGCACTATACATTTTTATGAAGAGATAAGATTAAAAAATAGCAATACTGAAGAATTGGCGATAGCTATGAAAAAAATAGCACCAAATATAGAATGTTATCCTGACCCTGCTGGAAAAGCACGATCTACCACCAGCAGAAGAAGTGATCACCAGATATTAAGAGATCATGGGTTTATTATTCGTACTAAAAATAGGCATCCAAGCCATATAGACAGGCTAAATAGTTTAAACAGAAAGCTAAAAGATGCCGAGGGTAAAATAGGTATGACTGTAGATCCTAAATGTAAATTCTTAATAAAAGACTTAGAGCAATGCCAAAGGGACAAAAAAGGCGGTCTTGCAAAAGACAATATGGAACTAACACATGCACTTGATGCTTGTAGCTACGGAATAGAATACAAGTTTCCGATCAGGCGTATGGTAGGAACAACACGAAAATGGTAAGAGGTCAATATGTTCAATTTTGGTAAAAGTGTCAATAAAATTTTAATCCCTGATCTTTCAGAACAGGCTGTATTGAAAAGCGTAATAGATGCAGGAGAAAATTATCTTGCTCAACAAGATTATAATATGATGGAATCACTAGATTTTTATTATAATCAAAATTTAGATAAGCATATTGAACCGTGGTTTGCTAGTGAATCACTAAGCCAAGTACCTCCTTTTATTGGTTCTTGTGTTCCTAGGTTTGCAAAAGCTAGAATGATGATTTATAAAGAGACTGCAAAAAGAATGATAGCAGGGCAGGTGAATGATGACTATACCGATATTACCTATAGGCTAAATACTAAAACACGTGAAATCAGCGAATTAGCGTGGTTGTTGGGGTGTTGCTATTTAAAGTCAAGATACAATGAAAGGCGTAATAGATTAGAATATGAAATATTACCGAATGTTCAAGAGTATTATGTAAATGGCGAAACAGAGCCTTTTGCGTATAGCTATGAAATAGAAAGCATGAATGCTACTAAAAAAAGATTTGTATTTTGGTCAGAAGATAGGGAAGGCGTACAAGGAATGCATTTCGAGTACGATGAAAAAGGTAATAGATATGCTGTAAGAGATAATGTAGATATGGTAAATCCTTATGGTATTATGCCAATTAGTAAAGTTGAATTTAGTAAGGCGTCTTATGATGTAACACGAGCTGGGTTGCATATAGCAATAGCAATGACCGAGATAGCTTTGTCAGTAAGGTTTCGATTAGGTCAGCCTGTATTTACAGGATTAGAAGATGGCCAAAGTAAACTATCTGCTGGAATTGATAATGCATATATTTTACCAGAAGGTGCAACATTTAGTTATGTAGCTCCTGGAGGTAGCTTAATAGAGCTTATTGAAGCAACTAAATCAATGGCTAATCAAGTTGCAGAGAATAATCAACTTAGAATAAGATGGGGTGAGTCAGGAGGTAATGCGCCAAGTGGCGAAGCATTACGCATTTTAGAAATAGAAAACTTAGAAGCTAGAAAAACTGACGAAGCTATATTTAGAGAATTTGAACAACAAAGATATGAAATAGATCGCAGAATATTAGAAGTACATAATGTATTAAACTTGCCTGAAGAGTATTCTGTAGACTTTGGTGAAGTTACTTTTCCAATGTCGCCAAAAGAAGAGCGTGAAATGTTATCGTGGAAACTAGATAATAATATAATTAGCCAGAAAGATTTACTGCTATATTATAACCCTGATATGAGTGAAGAAGATTTAGAAATGAAATTATCAGGAATTATGCAAGAAAATCAACAACTTGCAAACTCTCAACAACCTCAATCATCATTCCAAAGAATACTAAATGGCGCAGGTCCAACCAGCAGTTAATTCATTTGTAAAAGATATAGAGAAACTAGAAAGAAAGTTTCAAGGAAGGCTAAGAACTGTTGTAAGGGGATTAGGTGCAATGTCTGATTCCCAACTCATTACAGCAGTTAGTCAGTTAAATCTTTTTAATGAAATAATTGATCAGGGTTATGGTGATGCACTAAACAATCTAGATGCTGAATATGAAAAGATACTTGCCCAAGCTGTAGCAGAAGCTACTAGAAGAGGTCTTACACCTTTAGGTGGTGCTGGGTTACAAGGCTTGGAAACATTAAAGGACTTAAATACAGCAGAACTTTTAGGAAGTGCTAGAGCTTATTCTAATAGATTAACAACATCAATATTTCAAAACCTTTATGCAGGGGTTTCTATAAATGACACTATATCAGCACTTGAAGGAATACCATTAGCAGACTATCAACTAAATACAGCTACCTATACAAGCATTAAGACATTTGATGACACAGCAAGATATAAAGTATTTGAAGGTCTTAATGTAAGATGGACATATTTTGGACCGTTAGATTCTAAGACTAGGGATAGCTGTAGATTTACAAAAGAGAATGAGCCTCCAAATGGATATACTGAAAAACAAGTATTAGACTCAGATACACAATTTGGTTTTAGGGGTGGTTTCAACTGCCGTCATAGTTGGGAAGTGAAGTAATGAAAGCAGATGATATAGCAAAACAAAAAGCAAAAGACTGGTTAATATTAGGTGGTAAGCTAGTAACAAGAATACTTAAAGATACTGATAAGGGGATAAGTCAAGATGGTGATGGATTTACAAAAGACTTTCCTCCATATTCTAAAAAAGGTGCAGATGTAGGATTTAGAAGAATTGGAAAAGGTGATAAAAGAAGAACTGTGTTTATAGATAGCTATTTTAATAAAAAGAAAAAAGGAAGGGCTACACCAAAAGGTGTACAAGCTAATAAACAAGTATCACCTCCCAATCTAAGGCTTACAGGGGTAATGCTTAACTCATTAAAGGCACAAAGAGCGACTTCTAATAGTGTAGAATTAAATTATAGGGATGGATTAAAGTTTGAAGGCAATGCAAAAAATGGTAGAAATGTTTATGGTCTTAATGATAAAAATGAAGCATTCGTAAAACAATATTTTGAAGATATTATAGACGACCGAATAATAAAATTTAGCAAAAAAGATATTATAATAGATTTAAATGTCTAATCCGTATTTTAAAAAAACTAACATTTATATAAATTTAATTAACTAAAGAGGAAGGCAGAATGTCTGAAACTACAACAGAAGCAGTACAAGATAATGTACAAGAGGTGGCAACTGATAGCCAGAACCAAGAGCCAACTAACCCTGAAGTTGGTAATTTAATTGCAGAGAGCAAAAAGTATAGATCAAGGGCACAAGAAGCTGAAGCAAAATTAGCAGAGCTAGAATCCATTAAAAAACAACAAGAGGAAGAGGCACTTGCTAAGAACAACGAATGGGAAACCTTAGCCAATAAAAGACAATCAGAATTAGATGCTATTCAATCTGATTATGAAAGACTTAAAAACGCTGAAAATGCCTACAAAGAAGAATTGCTTGATCAGTTTCCAGAAGAAGAACGTGAGGCAATGAAATCACTCACTGTTGAACAATTACGAATAATTAATGAAAAAGTAGCTGTAAAAGAAAAAGATGTCCCTGATACAAGTTCTACCCCAGCAAGAGCAACAAATCCAACTAACAAAAATTGGGTTGAGATGAATGCCGAAGAACGGAGAGCAAATTGGGGGTCTATTCTTCAAAGCTACGTCAAAAGGTAAATTAAAAAATGGCTAAACATTATCAAGGTAGTCCAGTCACAAATACCACAGACCAGCATTTCATTCCTGAGATTTGGTCAGATGGTATCTATAAGTTCTTTGAAAGAAAGACTGTATTCCGTGGCTTGATTGAAGATTATAGTGCATTAGTAGGTTCTAAGGGCTTTGGAGATGTAGTTCATGTTCCAGAGATTAGTCTTATTAGTGCTTCAGATAAATCTGCTGGATCAGATGTTTCTTATGATGCAACTGCAACCACAGAAACTCAACTGTCTTTGAACAAACATAAGTATGTTGCAAAGCTTTTCGAGGATATTACATTAATACAAGCAGAAGCCGATCTAGTGGAAAAATACACAAGAATGATGGGTGAAGCTTTAGCAAGACAAGTAGACGCAGATATATGGTCTGAGTTAGATGGCTTAAATGCATCACAAGCTTTAAGTGCAGACGACACCCTTACAGCTGCAGTATTTGAATCAGCTTTAGCAACGCTTGGTGAAAATGATATTCCTTACATGGATGGCGAATGTGCTATGGTTGTTAATCCAACTTTATTTGCAGATATTCTTAATCCTTCTGCTGGTATCGCCCAATACTTTATCAGAAATGATGCGGTAGGCGAAGGCAACAGAGGTCTAAGATCTGGAATGGTTGGTTCATTATATGGTATTGATGTGTATATGTCTAATACTGTATCAACAGCTGGAACAAGCTCCACAATTGCAGGAGCAATCTTTCATAAGTCTGCAGCAGTTTGTGCTATTCAGTCAGATGTTAGAGTTCAGTCAGAATATTCAATAGACGCATTAGGTACTAAGATAGTAGCAGATATGCTCTATGGTGCCAAACTATTAGATGATTCTGATAATAAAAAAGGTGTTAAGTTTACCAACGTAGACTAATAACTAAAGCTAGGGGCAGGGTTTACGCTCTGCCCTTAGTATTACAAGGATTTATTATGCAATATTGGTTACAGAAAAAAACAAATAGGATGGAAAGGCTAGAGGATAGCGTTTTAGAAAAACACCCTGAAAAACTCGTGGAATTAGAAAGCCAAGGGTATATAAGGGTAGTGAGTGAAAACAACCACCTAGCGTATAAAAAACCAGCTAAAAAGGTATCTGTAAAGAAAGCAATGAAAAAAGTAGCTAAGAAAGTTACAAAAAAGAAAAAATAAATAGATAAAGCACGATCCATTCACGCTTTGTCATGGCTTAGGAAGGAAGTAAAATGGCAGACTTACATACACATTCAGTACAAGAGGCATTAAACGCTACAGTTGGAGGAGGTTGGACAGTATCAAGTGCTGGAACAGCAGGAAGTTCAGCTGACGTAGCAAATACAACTCATAAATCACTAGCATTACCAACAGCAACTCTAGGCGTTTATTCAGCTGTAGAGATATATTTTAATTTTAGCACATCTCAAACAGACGTAAATGCTTCTAATGATTTAATACTACCCAAAAACACATTAACATTTTTAACTGTCCCTAAAGGGTTGGGATCATCAAGTGTAATTTATTTTAATTATAATTCAACCAGCACTACTACTGGTGCAGTAAGAATAGTAGAGGTTTAAATGCAAAGTACAATGTTAAAAGCCATAGTTGAGGACTTTGGTAATGGTGGTACAATAGATGGTGATTTAGTAGTATCTGGAGATTTACAAGTATCAGGTGGTGGTTCACTTAGCTTTGATGAAATAGTACAGGGTACACAAGTTGTAGAAATAACCAATACAGAAGCATTATTGGTACGCAAAGCCTCAGATGGTGGCGATGTATTTATAGTAGATACAACAAATTCTAAGGTTTCAATTACTGATACTCTTAATCTTAATCCAACTATATCAAGTGGATCAAAAACAAGTTTAGCATTTCAAAGAAGTGGTGCAAATAAATGGAGATTTATACAGCCACATGACGATAGCTATTTAAAATTATATAATGATGGTGCAAGTGCTACTCAGATGTACTTTGCATCTAACAATAATATTGGTATTAATACAAATGCTCCAAAACATTATTCTGGAACAAGTGGAACAGTTTTATCAATACATGATTCAAGTTATAGAGGAGTTTTAGAGTTAAGTGGAGCATCTAATTCAGATGGGGGAGTTATAGGTGCTTTGACATTTGCAAACACAGAAAATACTTCTGCTAATGGAGCGTTAGCTCAATTATATACTGAGGTAGAAACATCTGATTCAAATGCTGGAGATGATAGTGGTGGGCATCTATTATTTTTTACCAAGCCAGAAGCTGGAACATTAGCTGAAAGAATGAGAATAGATAGTTCTGGAAATATTCTTTTCGGAGCTACTACTGCTTTTGCGAGAATGTATCTTCAATCTAATGTAGTAGATCAAACAGGCTTATTAATAAAACACGCTCCAGCAAGTTCTTCTGGTGCAAGTGTAGGTATTTTTTCAGCAGACAATTCAAGTGCTACTGCTACAAATGGAGTATTGAGAGTTCACCACGAAGATCCACCAGCAAATGTGAAAATGATTCAAGTAGATACTAATGCTGGTAATGTAGTAAAGTTTTCTGTAGATGAAGATGGAGATGGCTATTTTGCTGGTTCGGTAGGTATTGGAACTGCAAGTCCTAGTCAATTATTGCATATTCAAGGTACTGCTGGATTATCATTATTAGAAAGTACAGGTGCAAATCAAAATGCAGAATTTCAATTCAAAACAACTGCTAGAATTTTTGGTATAGGACAAAATATAGGTACAACTGGTAAATTTGAAATATATGACAGAACTGCTGGTAATACAAGATTAGTAGTAGATGGCTCTGGAAATGTAGGTATTGGAACTACGAGTCCTTCAGAAGCTCTTGAAATAAATAAAAGTGGAGCAAATCTAAAAGTAGTATCGGATGATAATGTTTATTTATCGCTTAAAACAACTCAATCCAATGGTAAAGAATGGCAAGTATTTAATGCTAATAGTGGCTCTGATTCTACATTACAATTTAAAAATATAGACGCATCAAAAGTTGTTATGTTAATGACTGATTCTGGAAAAATTGGTGTAAATAGTGTCGCTCCAGTAGCTACAATGGATATTGTAGGCGATAGAACAATTAACTTAACAAATACAACTTCAGATGATACAAATAAAAATGCAGTCATAACGCATAGCCACTATGATTCAGGTACTCGAACTCAAGGCTTTACAATGATGATGGGTTTTAGTAGTTCTTCTACAAATAGGATAGATATTGGCGGTGGTACTTCTCAGCATTATGCCGCTAAAGAAATTAAATTTCATACAGCCTCAAACACCACAACTTTTACTGGTACAGCAAGAATGGTAATTGATGACAACTCCAGAATCTCACTATCTAATAATGATAGTGGCACATCCAATACAGTCTTTGGATACGAAGCAGGTAAACTTATTGGCTCTGGGGATAACTATAATGTTTTTATAGGTCATCAAGTTGCAGATGCAGACATGACGGATGCAACTCAAAATGTAGGAATGGGATACCAAGCTCTTACATCCTTAACAACAGGAGACTCAAATACAGGAGTAGGCTCTGGTTCGCTATACAATTTAACCACAGGAAATTATAATGTTGCTATGGGGCATCTTTCAGCAGATGCTGTAACTACATCACAGTATAATGTTGCTATAGGCTATGATGCTTTAGGAGCAGAAGTTACAAGGGGAACTGCTGTGGCTATTGGTTACGGAGCGTTACAAGATCAAACTCATGCAAGTGATGGAGCAAATAGTGAAAATGTAGGTGTAGGATTTTTAGCTTTAGCAGAAAATGTAACAGGAACTAGCAACACATCAGTTGGATTTGAGGCTATGAAAGGAGCTTCTGGGCAAAGCAATTCTAATAATACTGCCATTGGTTCAAAATCTATGCTAGATGTTACTACAGGCTCAAATAATGTTGCTGTTGGAAAATCTGCTGGAGAAAATTTAACATCTGGTGGCAATTCAGTTATGATAGGTAACGAAGCTGGTCATGGCGTTAGTACTTCTTATTATCATGTTTTAATTGGAGACCATGCTGGTCATAAAACATTAGCAGATCATGGAACTACAGCGATTGGATATTATGCTTTGGCAAATGCTACAAGTGGTGGATATAATACAGCGATTGGATACCAAAGTTTAGAAGATAACGTAGCTGGTGAATTTAATGTAGGATTGGGTTATCAAACTTTAAAAGAAGCAAACTCAAGTCAGAATACTGCTATTGGCTATCAGTCTGGAATGGATGTTACATCTGGCGTTGCTAATACATTTGTAGGAAGTTCAAGTGGGTTTAATATCACTACAGGTGGCAATAATGTTGCTGTAGGAGATACAGCATTAGCAAACGCAACTGATTCTAGTAATGTTGTAGCTATAGGAATATATGCTGGATTGGACATAAATCATGCAGATGCAGATGGTAGTGTTTTGATTGGTAGGAGTGCTGGGGAAAACATTACCTCTGGTCAAAAAAATACAGCGATTGGATTCAATGCATTAAGTGCAAATTGCGACATAGGAGATGCAAATACAGCAGTTGGATATGAAGCATTAAAAAATTTCGATCCTTCGAGTGATGGGCATGGTTTAAATACTGCCGTAGGAACATCTGCTGGTGAAGATGTTTCAACAGGAACTGGAAACACCCTGATAGGCGATAAAGCTGGAAACACAGGAAGCAATGACATTACAACAGGAACTTTAAATACTGTGGTTGGTCAATTATCTGGAATTAGTGCTTCTGGTGGTACAAATCAAACTGTAATTGGTAGAGGTGTAACAGGACAAGGTGATAATTCAGTAACACTTGGTAATGCAGATGTAACTGCTGTTTATATGGCACAAGATAGTCGTGCTACAATGTATGCTGGTGGTTTATCTGTAGATAATGGTACAGGAATTGTAAATAGAGGTAATAGCACAGGAGATATATTTGAAGCAAGAGGATTAAATGCTCCTCAAATGAAAATAACTACAAGTGCTTTTACTGTAACTCCTAATGCTTCATTTACAGGAGAAGTATTTGTTAATGCTGGGATAAACTTTCCAGATACACAAACAACAAGTGCAGATGCAAACACTCTGGATGACTACGAAGAAGGTTCTTTTACTCCTGTGTGGTCAGCCGCAAGTGGGACACTTGGAACTATTAACTATACAAGTCGAATAGGTAGATATACAAAAATTGGAGATGTAGTCCATTTTAGTATCAGTTTTTATAATGCCGCATTTGATGCTGGAAGTGGATCAGGTCAAGCTAGACTAAGTGGATTGCCATTTACTTGTAACTCAACTAATGGCAAAAGTGCTTGTTCTGTCGGTATATCTCAATATTTTACTGGTCAGCATCCAAGTACAGCAGAAGTTTTAAACAATCAAACATCGGTTGATTTATTATATAGAGATTCTGCCGATGGAGCAACTGCATTATTGCAAGTAGCTGATTTACAAGCTGGTGGTAGTGGCGTGTTTAATCTTATTAATGTAAGTGGAACATATTTTGTTTAATTGGATAATTAAAAAGGAAAAATAATATGGCTTTAACAAAAGTAGAAAAAGATGATTATGAAGTAAGAGGTGAGTACAAGCATATAAATGTACGTACTAAAACATCTATAATGGAAGATGGTGAAGAATTATCTTACAAATATCATAGAAGAGTTTTACAACCAGATGCAGATATAAGTGCAGAAAGCAATGAATTAAAAGCACTTGCTAATGCTTTATGGACAGATGAAGTAAAGAAAGCATGGGCAGATAAACAAAAAGAAGATTAACAAACAAGGAGTCTAATAATGGCTAAAAAAGAAAAAGAAAAAAAGCCAGTTTTGAATCTTGATGGTAAAGAATACATTATAGAGAATATGACTGAAGAACAAAAAAAACTAGCTGGTAAAGTAGTTATCAATCAAAATCATGTAAATGATATACAGAACAAACTAAATACAAATGCTTTTATGAGAGAACAATTAGTTGAATGTGAAAAGGTGTTTGTTAGCAAGTTTGATGAATCTGTAAAAGAGCTAAAGGAAGCACTAGGCTAATATGGTTATAAGAAAATGCGCTCAAGATTTTGATGTGGTAATCTTCTTGAATAAAAATAAAAGAATGACAAAGAAAGTTGTGTTGGCTGATGGAACTTTCCAATCAATTACATATCCTAGTTCAAAAAAGTTTTTTCTTTGGGTAGATGGAGAGATTGTAAAAAAATCTGATTCATTTAAAACTATTGAAGAAGAATATGTAAAAGAGGTTGCTAAAAAGACACCTCTTGGTCAAGGGCGCATTGACTTAGTAAAGCACAAATTAATAGATAACAAGGTAGTGGCTAGATGAAATCACCATTAACAAAATTAGTACAATGGCAACTAAGAACTGGTCAGCTAGATGGATGGACAGCTTACCATATAGGTGCAGGAGCTTTTTTCTGCAAGATATTTCAATGGTTAAATTTTAGCGATTTATGGTGTGTTTTAGGGGTGCTTATACTTGGTATAGCTTGGGAAGTTTTTGAGTGGATAATCGAGAATTACAAGCCTTATATCACTAAAGAAAAGTGGGCATACAATACTATGGCTGATATTGTAGTAGAAACTGGCATAGCTTGGTGGATGGTACTATGAAAAAATATCAAAAAATAACAGATCCAGTAATTGTAATTGATTATTTGCCTTTAAAATATACTTTTGTTATAAATAGTTTAGAATCAAGTAATACAACTACAACGCAATATATAGAGGATGAATGGATACAAACACAATAATAGAAGCGTATGGCGAATTAGGGGTAATTGGGGTATGTATGTTGCTTTTCGGTTTTATGATTACAAATTTAATCAGAGAAAATAAATCTCAAACAACGCATATAGATGAAATACAACAAGACTTATCAAGTATGAAATCAGAATTAAGTAATACTATGAACATTTGTGTGAAATTAATTGATTCTGTAAATGGTTTTAAAAGTGATGTAAATGATAAATTAGACAGAAGGCACGAGAATCTTATGAAAGAAGTTGATGACTTGAGTGATAAAATCAGCTATTTGTCGGGTCGTATTAATGGCGGTAAACATTAATGGCTAGAGACCCAAGGTTGAAAAGATTTGGTTTAAGTGGATATAACAAGCCAAAAAGAACACCAAGCCATAAAACTAAATCTCATGTGGTTTTAGCTAAAGTAGGTTCAAGAGTAAAATTGATTAGGTTTGGTCAACAAGGTGCTAAGACTGCAGGAAAACCAAAGAAAGGCGAATCGGCTAGAATGAAAGCAAAGCGCAGGTCATTTAAAGCTAGGCATAGAAAAAATATTGCTAGAGGTAAGATGTCTGCGGCATACTGGGCAAATAAGGTGAAATGGTAATGGACACGCTAAGAGTTTTTTCAATCAGTACAGCTAATTATTTTATAAATATAAGTCAGATAAGTGAATACTTACAAATTACTGTAAGTATCTTATCTATTATAGCATTAATACTAACCATTAAAAAGGAAAAATAAATGGATATAAAAGCAATGATGGTTGCAAAAGCAACAGAACTAGCAGAACAACAAGCAGATGGCATAAGGGAAGCATTTTTAGAATACCTTAAAAGCGATGAATTTGAAATAATGATAGCAGAGGGCATGGATAAAGCTATAAACATACCTTTTGTAAAAGATGAAAAAGAAGCTCCTATCTTTCGTGATGTAGCTGATTTAATTCAAAATTTACTTGCAATGATCATTAGTGGTGCAAAGTTAGGTAAATAATGATTGATGCACTACAAATGATGCACCTGATAAAAAGTACCCTAGAAAAAATGGGTTCTAAGTTTGCAAGTCATGAGGCTATGATGCTTATTTACAGAACTGGTTTGGTTGAATCTAAATATAAATATCTAAGCCAGAAAGGTTCTGATATAGCAAGGGGCTTCTGGCAATGTGAACCTTGGGTAGCGGTAAGTTTATGTAATGACTATTTAAAATACAGAAGTCAGTTGATGAAAAAAGTTGCTGGTGTTTGTTATTTAGATTGGAAATACTTTACTGACCCAACTGAAGAAGATTGGAAGCAAATACTAACAACTAATCTTACTGCTGGAATCATAGCCTGTCGCCTTCATTATTGGAGGTGTCCAGAAAAATTGCCTGAAACTTTAGATGATCAAGCAAGATACTGGAAAAAATGGTACAATACAGAAAAAGGAAAAGGAACAGTTGATCATTTTAAAGAAATTGTGATCAAGTATGAGTGATCCAATAGTACAGGATATAGATGGAAATATTATAGGTTGTAAGCATTGTGGTAGTAGAGATATTAGGAAATTTGGATTTTTATACAGAGCAAATACTAAAAAACAGCAATGGATGTGTAATAATTGTGGGAAGAGAACAGTGGCACCAACTATATTAGAACAAGCTGAATTTGTAAAGCAGACTGCAGATCCTGAATTTATGCCTATTGAAGAGCTTATAGAGCATAGAAAGAAAAAATATTCAATACAAATTAAAGCAAGAGAATCAAAAACTTTAGTAGATATTGATATAAAAAAAAGTGGACCAATAGGAATATGCCATTTTGGTGATCCACATATAGATGATGATGGTACAAATATTGCAGAAATTTATTCTCTTTGTAATCTTATTAATAAAACAGATGGAATGTTTGCAGGTAATTTAGGTGACGTACAGAATAATTGGATAGGCAGGCTATCTTTCTTGCACGGGCAACAATCTGTTACGGCTAAAGAATCGTGGAGACTTACAGAGCATTTTGTAAATAGTGTTAATTGGCTGTATTTAGTAGCAGGAAACCACGATGTTTGGTCAGGCGATGGTGATCCTCTTGATTTTATTATGCGAAATCATCAGGGTGTTTATGAGAAATGGGGAGCTAGATTAAATTTAAGATTTCCCAACTCAAGACAAATAAGAATAAATGCTAGGCATACATTTAAAGGATATAGTATGTGGAATACGGCACATGGAGTAGCTAAAGCTGCACAAATGGGCTGGAAAGATCATATATTAACTTGTGGACATACTCATGTTAGTGGCTACCAAGTTTTAAAAGACCCTGCTTCGGGTTTAATTTCTCATGCTCTACAGATAGCAAGTTTTAAGATTATGGATGGATATGCAGATAAGTTAGGATTAGATGATAAAAATATATTTAATGCGCCAGTTACAATTATTGATCCTAAATATGATGATCACGATAATAGATTAATTACAACAATTTTTAACCCTTACGAGGCAGCTGAATACTTGACATGGAAAAGATCACAGAAATAGATACTAGCAAGATGGACTATAACGCCTTTGATATTATTATGAGGTGTAAAGAATTTGCTGACAGTGTAGATATTTCAAATATTATTTTAGACAATACAAGCATTGATGAAAAAGAACTTTTAATAAAATTAATTGAAGGAATTAGGAGCCTTGATCTTCAGATAGTAGAATATGATCCAATTCCACAACCAGAGGCAGAAGCATGAGTACATATCACGAAAGTTATTGCAATACAACTACGGACCTTACCTTTATTGAGCCATATATAGGTGAATATGACGGAAAAAAAGTTTTAGCTAGTAATTGGGTAGCTTCAGGAACTTCGCATCTATTTTACCTGTATAATACTGGAGATGCAAGTGGACAAGTTTACAAAGATGGAAAAGAATTAACATCTACAGCTAGTCAGCCAAGTTCAGATGACAATTATAGATATACTGCAAGTACAGATTTATTAGAATATTATTTACAAGGTACAAGTGTTAATAATTTAAATAGTAGTGTATTTGAGGCGTCCAGAGATTGGTCTGATTTAAAGACGGAGGCGGTAAAACGTGCCAGTGACTTTGTACGCAGTTTCCTCCCATTCCCGATATACCCAAACAAGGGAGTTGGCACAATGGATGCCTCAAGCTTTAATTATCCTGAAGTAATTGTAAGGTGTACTGCTATAATGGCAGTTGATTCTTTAGTAAGACCATATGATGTAGAGAAAGCTAATCAGATTAAATCACAAGCTATAAATGATCAAGGAACTGGTTTATTAGATATGCTTAGAAAAGGTGAAATCACTTTATATCAATCTGAAGATGAATCAAAGTATAGAGGAATATTAAGACCTGTCTCTATTAACGGAAATACAACTGGAGGTATAGCAGATATTAGAGGAAAAAGCACATACCCTTGGGATGTTATAAAAATAATTGTTAGTGCTGGTGGAACATTTACTGCAGGATCAGCTAATACAACAGTGAAATTTAATTCTTTTATTGGTAGCGAAAACGGATTAAAATTAGAGCAAATGGCTAATGAAGAAATAATAGATGGATATTGGCAACTTGTAGGTCATAATATGTACGTGAGATTTACTCCAGGAGTTTATACAACTAATGATGAATGGGAACTAGAAGTTAGTGGTGAGCTAGATCAATCATTTACTTCAATTAAAACAGTAAGAGCAACGAGATACTAATGCCTACAGATTTTGTAAATATAATTTTTGATGAAATACTGGAAAAACTAGCAAACATTATTAATGGTGAATTTAATGTTCCTGTATATTATGACGAACACAAAGGCAATCAATCTTTCTTATTAACTCCAGAATCAGATGAAATTGTAACGAATGTAAGCAGTGGTATGCAAAGACAATATAATGTTATTATTGATTATCAATTAAAAACAGGTGGTAAATACACAAAAAATAGCATTAAGCAAGTATCCAATATAATGGAAAGACTTAAAAGGCTAATATATAACGAAAAGATACAAAGCTCTGGAGCAGAATGGTTTGATGCAAGAATTACTACGATAGAATATAAAATAGATGAAGATGATAAAACTTTATTAAATGGAGTTGCTAATTTTAATTGTCAAAATATGGAGATTATATAATGGACATAAAAGCAAGAAATAATAAATTGCATAGAGTAAACCCGAATGGGGTTATGTGCGATAAAGGTGATCTAGATAAGCTCAGGGCTGGATTAACTGTAACAATGCCTGAGGAAGTTGCTCAAGAGCTACTTGACATGGGAGTTGTAGAGCAAGTGAAAAAACAAAAAAAGAAGAAGGAGGCTGTAAATGGCTGACACAAGAGTGCTCCCAGTTAGTTCGGTAAAATATGGCTTAAAGGCAGAAACTAGCTTTGGAGTAGGATTAGATAGTAGTGGTAACGATGGTACTGAATACTTAACACAACCAGTAGTACAGGCACAAAAACCAACATTTAATATTTCTAGGGAATCAAGATTATTAAGTGGTAGAGGAAGTGTAAAAAATGCTGCAGATACGATTGTTAATTTAAGAGGTGGTACAGTTACTGCGCCTTTTGAAATGGTAGCGACACCTAGAACGTTAGCACAACATGCACTTTTAGTTGGGCAAGAAAACGCAACATCTGGAAGTACATTACATGAAATGGCAATAGATGGATCAAGTAATTTAAACTCTATGGGTGGTACCATTTCAAGTGGTATGCCTCATAGTTGTAATCTTGCTTATTATCCAGCTGCAGGTGAAGGTATTAAAGTGACAGGCGTAGTAGTATCGGATATGACAATAACTGGCGATGTAGGTGCAAATAATGGTCTTTTAAGCATATCTGGTAATTACTTCAGTGGTTTTAGTAATCCAGTTTCTACAGGAACAGTGTTAGAGCAAACGTTTGATGGTTCTTGGGCAGCTGCACAAACTACATATTTTAATGTTATGGATTTTGATACTAGGACTCTAGATGTAGAAGGAAACGCAACGCAGACATTTATTATGAAATCATTTACTTTTAATATTTCTAATGGTGTTAATAGAGTTGGTTTTAATACTAATGGTGATGCTGAAGTATATGTATTTCCTGAATATGTTGTGACTGGTAGCCTTGTTATTAAGTATGATGACGAGTTTGATTATGGCGCAGATAATAACGTTATTCAAGACTTTCTTGATGGAGACACAATGACCCTTAATTTAATTAATGGTGCTAGTAATGATGCTGCAGGAGAGATGGAAATAACAGCTGAAATACAATATACAGGCGATCCAGGGCAAGACCTTAGTGAAACTGGTGTATTTCATACGCTAGAATTTGAGTGTGTTCAGAATGGTGCTAATGAAGCGTTTAAACTAGAGACATTTGAAAATAGTGCAATAACAACTTGGTAATAATATAGGGAGGATTATATGATAGTTGATACAAAACACGGCGAGTTTGAAGTAAATGATATTACTAGAAAACAAAGGCGTGATCTTTATAAAAAAGTAAAGACAGTTTTTGCTGATCAAAAGCCAGAAGAGTTACATGATTTAGCAGATGAATTTGCTCTTATAGCATTTAAAGATGAAAAAGAAGCTGAAGAAAAACTCAAAGGATTGACTGCTTTACAAGAAGATGAAGTTTTGGCGAGTATCATATTAGCGTATATGGGTCTTGATACGGGAAACTCTACTGGCGATTGAGGTGTGCAGTCTGGTTTACACAATTAGGTTTTCCAGACAATAGTTTTAGTTATCCATACACAGCTCGGTCGCCTGTTACCAATAAAAAAATTGTTTTTGAAAATGATAAACAAGTAGAAGGCGAAATACAAAGAGTGTTAAATCAAAAAAGCATTATAAAATTTGGAATAGGTCAGACTTTATATTATGAAATGCCTTTTTTTTGTAACCCTAAAGATCATATAAAAAGATGGGTTTGGGATATATTAGAAGATTATAAACTCTGTACTACATATCACATACCAATCGGAGATAATTTTGATACTACTTCTGCATTAAGAATAGATTGTTTTGGAATTATTGAACAAGAAATAAATAAAGTAATGAAGCATAAATCAGATGGCTAAAAATTTAATATTAAAAGTTGGAATTAGAGGAGCTAGGAAAACTACAGGTGCTTTAAAAAGCGTTGGCTCTGCAGTAACTAGCATCGGAATAAAGGCAGGAATTGCTACCGCTGGTTTTGGTGCATTTTCTACGAAATTAGCAGGTGATTTTCAAAAAAGCCTTTTAGAAGTATCTACGCTTTTAAATAAAACAACAAGTAAAGATTTAGACACAATGTCAAGGGAACTTCGGGCTGTAGCTATTAGCTCTGGAGTTGCTTTAGATTCACTAGCAAAAGCTAAATATGATATTGTTTCTGCAGGATTTAGTAGTGCAGCAGATAGTGCTAAAGTTTTAGGTGTATCAAGTAAATTAGCAGTGGGTGGTGTTACAAGTGTAGCTGAAGCTGCAGACCTTCTTACAACTTCATTAAATGCTTTAGGTCTTGATGCAAGTGAGACCGAAAAAGTAGCAGATCAATTATTTACTACTGTGAGACTTGGTAAAACTACTATGACTGAACTATCAGCTAGTTTAGGTCAAGTATTACCATTTGCTAGATCTGCAGGTTTAGGTTTAGGTGGAGTTGGTGCAGCAATGGCTACTCTTACAGCTTCAGGTATTAGTACGGCACAAGCTACTACTTCATTAAGGGCAACATTAGTTTCTTTACAATCACCAGCAGATAGCTCTAAAAAAGCAATGGAAGAAGCTGGAATAGAAATAAAAAGATTTGATGATGGTACACTAGACTTAGTAAGCACTATACAACAATTTCAAGGTATTGATCCAGATACATTAAAAAAGATAATTCCAAGAGTTGAAGCCATATTAGGTATTCAAACTATGGCACAAAACTTTACTACATTAACTTCAAATGTTGAAGAGTTTGCAACGAAAACGGAAGGGGCAACCGAACAAGCTTTTAATAAAATGGCTAGTGGTTTTAATCAACAAATGTCTATGCTAAAAAATAGTATACAGGCTATAATGATTGAAATAGGAAATGTTATTATAGAAATAATACAGCCAAAAATTGAAGAGGTAAATGGAGAGTTTGCAAAACTAGGTGAAATTGGTTTTGATAATTTAGGAAAAGCAGTAAAAGAAAACATCCCAGTCATTATGGATGCTATGGTAAGAACAATGTCAATAGCATTTAATCAAATAGAAAAAAGATCAAAATTAATGGGTCTTACAATTAAAGAGCATATTTCTGATGCGATTCCTTTTATTGAAGGTGATTTTGAATATCTTGAAGGTGTTTCAAAAAGACTTGCTCAGAGAGCAGAACAAGATGCAGTAATAATAGCTAATATGTTTAAAGATATGTATGCTCAAATTACTGAAGATGCTCAAAAAAATGACGAAGAAGATTCTACTTTAAGTGACGCCAAAGTAATTAGAATGGCACGTGAAACAATTTTAAGAACTGAATTAAGAAAGCAAGAGTCAGATAATATAATTGCAATAGAACATCAAACCCTAGATGCTCAAAATACAGCAAGGGATAAGTTTACAGAAAAAGAAAGAGAAAGAGCGATAGGTAGAATACAAGCAGAACAATTATTCTTTGATGCTACATTATCTGCTCACGATCAATTTATAAATACCCTTACCGATGCTGAAATGCATGGAGCAGAAAGAAGAAAGGTGATTCAAGAAGCTTTTAAAAATGCTGGAATACGATTTATCGGTGAACATACTCAAGCGTTTTTAAAAAATAAATTACTAGAAATATCTATTGCAGAATCTTCAAATAATGTAAAATTAATTATGGCTAAATCTTCTGCGATGAAAGAATTTTTAATTAATCAAGGTAAGAATATTGCCGGTGTTCTTGCTGATGGGGCAAAGATAGTTTCAGGAGCTTTAGCATCCATGGGTCCGTTTGCTTTGATTGGTGCACCTGCAATAATTGCTGCAGTAGGAGCTTTAACAGGTTCTTTAATATCTCAAATAAAATCAGGCGCAGGTGCTTTAGGGTTTGCAGATGGTGGATTAGTTCCAGGAACAGATAGAGGTCAAGGTGATACAGTTCCAGCCATGCTAACTCCAGGAGAGATTGTTTTAAATCAAGCACAACAAGAAAATATTGCGACCTCTATGGGTACAATAAATGTTAATATAACTGGTAATGTAGTAGGCACTGAAGAGTTTGTTAGAGATGCTTTATTACCTGAAATTAGCAGAACAGTCAGAAATGAGTTAGCTTAATGCCTTTAACTTTACCTGATTCATTTAGTAATAGAAGCATAAAACAAAACTGGCTTTTTCAAATATACAATCAGTATGGAGGTTTTATTGGACTTTCTTTTTATAAAACAACAATAACATACGAATATTATCCTCTTATAATTAACAAACCTAGCATTAGAGAATCTATTGACTTAAAATCTTCAAAATCTAAGACTGGTAATGTTAATATTACTTGCATAAACGGGAAAATAAGATTTGGCTCTTCCACTAACCTTGTACGCTTATCAGAAAGCATTTATGGAGGATCAACTAATTATTTAAATAGATTAGTAAAAATTTATATACAGCCAAATGATGCAACCTCTATTAGTGATTGTCTTTTAATATATACTGGTAAACTTATTAATATTTCACATGATATTAAAAAAGTGAATTTAAGTGTAACTGCGCAAAGACCATGGGATGGAATAGAAGTACCTCAAAAGAAAACTTCTAGGAATAATTATTTTCCTATAGCGTATGGTGATTATATACCGAATGCTAGTACAGGAAATGCAGATTCAGTAGCCCTTACTGTTAATACATCAGCATCTACAGATGAATTTAGATTGAGAAAAACGTTTTATCCTATACCAGTTGAAGAGGTAAGTGGGAGTACAGTTTTTTCTCTTACTGGTGATTGGAGTCAATCAGAAAAAGCTTGGCCACATTTTTATGAAAAAAACCTAGATAAGTTCTTGCCATTAGCAAATGATCCAAGCACAGCAACAACAGTAGATACTGCAAATGAAACTTTTGGAGATGGGTATGCAGTTAGATTTCACAAGAATCTACTAAAAACATTTTTATTTAAACCTGATTCTTATATAGGGCAAACTCTTGATACATTTGCAAATAATGGAAATGCTATAAATGGCACAACTGCTGATACATCAACATCAACTACCTATGATTCAGAAGCTCTTAATTTTACAGATGGAAATGTTCCTGGAACAATATCCTATACTATGCCACAACTAACCGGGATACCTGCCAAATTACAATTTTATGCGACAATTTCTGGGTCTTGTAGTTTTGCTCAATCAAATATGACAAGTGGAGACATTCATATACAATTACAGAATTATACTTTTCAAAACCAAGACACCATAGCACACTTTATATTTACAACAACAACTTCTGGAGCAACAGTTATGAGGCATTCTGGAGGAACATCTTTAGATGTTAGCTCTGCTGCAGTTGGTACAAGTAATAATGATATTTCGAGTGCTTGGGCAAGTTCAGCAAATGGATGGGGGTCTGATGTTGTTATTAGAATAAGAGAGCATTTAGATAGTGGAGGTATTGATGGTTCTTATACATTAGATTTAGAATTGTTTGACATTATAATTGAAACATCTACTAAATTAGATTATAGCACTGCGTCTACTAAATCAGAATCAGCAAAGTTTATTCAAGATTTAGAGTATGTATATTCTGGAGGTGATGGCTACCCTGATAATGGTTGGAATAGTAATTCAGCTATTACAGAAATACATGAAGCGCATAGAGATTTACTTCATAGGTTTACATCTTACACAAATTCAAATACCCCTGTAAATTGGTCAAGTGGAACAAATATTAATTCTGTTAAAGATTGGAAAATTAGATATTGGTTAAATGAACCAAAAATGTTAATTAATGTTTTAGAAGAATTGCAAGAGAATGGTCAATTTATTTTTAGGTTTAATGGTCAAAATGAAGGTGTGTATATATTTATACCTGATTCTATTTCTACCGATCATACTTTAAGTACAAATGATTTAGCTGATATAGGCATATCTTTAACACCTATGAGTGATATTATAACCAGCATGGATATTGAATATGAAAAGCACCCTGCAACTTCAGGGTATATGAGTTCAGTATCTGCAAGTAATTCATCAAGTATATCTGATTTAAATGTTGGTACGAATGAAAACAAAAGAACTGTAAGGCTTAATGCTCTTGTATCTGCTCCAGCTACTTCACCATCTTCAAACCCTAATGATGATTATTACACATATAAAGATAATTTATTCGGTAGTCAAAAAATACAAGTAAGTGCAACTGTAATTAATCACGCTTTTTATGGTATCGATGTAGGTGATTTTGTAGCTTTCGATAATGATGATATGCCAGTTGCACCTTTTGGCGAAGCTTGGACAAATAAAGATTTTATAGTAACTGATGTACAAAGAACATTAGGGAAACTTAGTTGCAAATTTATGGAGATATAGTATGGCAAAAACTTTTTTTTATGATAATTTCGATTTAGAAGGTGCAACTATAGATGCTGGTAGTTTTTCTAGCACAACCTATACATCTAGCCCAACTCGTGTTACTGGTGAAAATAAAATAATTGACAATACTACTGCATCGGCTGTTACGTCTTTTACTTCAGCAGATTCAATACAAATCACCACAACTAAATCAAGAACAGCTTCATTTATAGCGTTATATTTTACAGGAGCCGAATCAGACAACCTTAGTTTTAATATAGGTGTTGCCCCTAATACTTTTGCAGAAATTATTGATCTCAGTACAAATTTTATAACAGGTTGGAATATATTCACTTTTACTGAAACCTCTTCATCAAACCAATTTTATTTAAATGCGTCGGGAACAGTTTCAAATCTTTCAGAAGTTCTTTTTGGTAAAACTTTAGAATTTGAGTTAAATCCAGATTTAGGTATAGCTGAATCTGAAAAATTTGGTACAGATGTAAATACAAGTTTAGGGGGCTTCCAATATGGCGTTAAAAGACACGAGCCTATAAAGACTACCACTTTAACATTTTCATCGATTTCTAGCACGTTTAAATCCAGTTTACA
>VTLG01011175.1_pt1 | contig 33210 bp, 53 predicted proteins | sample 4694571 | NCBI WGS metagenome assembly VTLG01 (sample SAMN12604809, study PRJNA352737) | marine metagenome | biome: ENVO:00000447; feature: ENVO:00000209|ENVO:00000569|ENVO:01000036; material: ENVO:00002151; isolation source: viral sequences binned using virsorter ...
TGAATTCAGCTTTTGCCGCCTTTGCGCACACTTCCCGCACGGACGTATACCGACTGCCTTCGTCAGCTTAGCAACCACGTCGCCCACTCCCCGCAACTCTCCAGCCTCGTAGCGGGCACCGCATGCACAGTGCATCGGGAAGTCCTCCGGAGCCAGATCGGCCGTCAATCCGCACTGCTCACAACTCCACATTGTCAGGCACTCCGCACTCTGACCGTCGTTCCTGTGGCACTACAACCGCCTGTCGTGCTCTCTAGTGTCAGCGTCTCATCGAAAGTCAAGCAGTTCGGTTTATCGTCTCCTAGAATCGTCTTCCACACGTGCTCCTCTAACGTCGTCCCGAACCAGCCGCAACTCTGGGTAACTGTCAAGAAATAGCCGTCTGAGTCGTCGTGGCACAGTCTCAGGAAAAGCCCCGCCTCAGTGGACCGGCACCCACAACTACCGACGGACGACCACTCACAACAGCCATCCTCGACGCCTGTCTGGTCGTTGAGATTTCTCAGAGCATAGGTGCCGCCCACCTTGTCACACGCCTCGCAACTTCCGGTGAGATCCGGTTTCGTGACCAGCATCACCGCCGGCGCCTTGCCTTCGTCGCATGACTTGCAAACACCGCCAACGCCCGCAACACGATCACAGCTGCCGCAAGGCTGGCCGGATTTGCCGGATTGGAAGTCATCGAACCAGACCGGATCACTACGGCCCGTATCCGGCGTCCCGTTGAGGTGGTAGCGAACGCCCAAGCCGGCGAACAGAGCAGACCCCGCACTGGCAGCGCCGGCCAAGACACGCTCACCCGCCGCGTACGCGTAAAACTTATTGTTCTTGAGGCACACCTCCAGTTTGGTCATCCCGTCGACGAGGATGTTGAAACCGGGAGCCACTTGTCCCATCCCGCCACCGACGGCGATACCAGTGGTATCGATATATCTCCAGCCGTTGTAGTAGGTCGCTCCGTTATCGTTACTAATGGCCAGCTTCGATTTTCCTGGGGCGTCCCAGAACTCAACCACACCACACATCGACGACTCACCGCACTCGTAGCCCAGATACAGCAGAGCCTTCGTCCCCTGTTGGCCACTACACAAAACAGACGCGTATTGTTCTTTGCTGCGCGCATCGATCGGGACGAGGTGTTGCGTATTGGCGTCCCCGGTGCCTATCAGGAACCCACTCAAGATTTCCCAGGAGTTGGCGCAGACTTCCCACAGACAGCCGATATCGTCAGCAGCGGCCTCAAGAAACGCTCGTTCAAAGTCGTCGCCGCTGGACTCACACGGGCAGTCACACTCCGGGCACTCGTTATCGGGTGAGCTACTGTCTGACCAGGCAAACGAGTCGAAGTAAACCGCATCGGTTCCGGAGCCAGTGCCGAGCCCCGCCCCCACGCTGGGCGTCTGCTCCAGTTCGGCGTACAGGCAGGCACCGTTGAGCGTGGCATAGATAGCCGCCTCACTGAGGTCGTCCTTGGGTTTGATGCACAATGTAAGGTTGTGCCACTTGTCCGGGTCCAGGTCGTCAAGCCTCCGGCGTTCCCCGATCCGGGAATCCCCCGTGGCGGTCTTGTTACGCAGCTCCAGCCAGCCACAACTACCGGTCGAGTCAAACTCAACTTGTGCGTATAGATACTGGATACCCGAAGACATCCCGCCCAGCAGCTTGACCGTCTTCCGGTCTGGCGACTTGAAACGGGTGGCCAGCTGTTGATACAGCAGGCCGGTCGTCACCGCCTTCAGCACTGCGTTGGCTGAACTGGTGGATAGTTGCCCGCCACTAATCGACCACGTGCCGGACATCTGCGAGTAGTTGCTCATCGTGTCCGTGTCGAAGTTATCCTGAACACGTCCACAGCCACAGCACTCGCAGCCGGGTTGATCTTGTTTCCACGGCATGGATCACTCACACGGGACCACGAGCAGCCACCAGGTCCCCCAGGCGTCGCGGCCGAATATGGCGTAAGTATCATCGGCAACTTGCCCGCCGATGTTATGGACCGTGACGCTGGACGGTGTCACCTGCTGCAGCTCTCCGGTATCTCCGCTAACGTTATAAACCTTGGCCGTGCCGCTGCCGGGTGTGCTACTGCTCAGCGCGCTAATAATCGACGTGGTCTTACCGCAATACAGCTGCGGAGCCGCTGCCACTCGCTGCCGCTGGGCCGTTAGCTGTTCGTGCAGGTTACGCACCTGGTACGCCAGCCGCTGGTGGTCCCGCTGCAGCTGCTTGACGCTGCGTTCATCGAATTGAAAACCCGTCATCGCTAACCCTGGATATCCAACAACATCTTCACGCGGCCGGCCTTGAAGTAGACCGTTGCCGTTGCGGAGTCGGTAACCGCAGCCACCATGCGGCAATCAAGCGTAGCCCCTGGCGTTAACGTGGTGCCTGTGACCACAAAGGACTTCGTCGACATCGTGAGCGAATTACAGTCAGTTGCGGAGGTCGTCACGAGATCTGAGCCGCTGACGGCCCCCTCGTCATCTGACAGGTAGGCCGAAACATCAACCGTCATCGTGCCATCGCTAACCGCGGTGCCCGCGCCGCAGTGGATCGAGACGCGGCAAGACTGGCCGGCCACGTATTCGGGCGGGAGCTGGAATTGCCAGCGGGCGTATTGGGTAACCGTGGTGCCGCCAGCGTTTGAGCTGAGCAGGTAAGGGGACGCCGTGCCGTAGGTCGTGGATCCGGCCAATCCCAGATCGTCAGCCGTGGCCGTCGCCGGTAGCAGGCTGGACAGCGCGTCATGAACCCGCATCTCTGTGAAGCTAACCCCGTACTCGGCCAAATCCTCCTGGACAATCGAAGATCGCGAAATTCCCGGCACAATGTTGCCGGCAATCGTGATATCACCGGGCACGAAGATCGAACCTTGGAACTCAGTTCTAGCCATGGCTATTATTCCTTGATGGGCAGTATGTTTGAAAACGCTTGGAAGCTGAGTTCCGGGTAGATTGACCACGTCGAGTAGACCGGGTCGGCACCCATGTTCAACGGCTGGCCGTTTCCGTCAAGAAGTACCGGCTCCGGGGCCGGCAGTCCGTTGGGGTCAAGAAGTGCCCGGAGCGGTGCGACGCCGTTGGCCGTGTCGTTAGGCGTGAAGAACCCACCGCGGCCGTCCGGGTCACCGTCGCCCGCTTTCGCGCTAAAGCCACGGTCAAGAACATCCACACGAAACCCAAATTCTTTGTCGTATAGCATTTCTGTTGATAGCTTCCAGAGCGTGAATCCATTCTTGCGGACCAGCGCGGCATTGAGGCTGCTTATCTGGCACTGGTACGCATCGAACGAGACGTTGAGCGCCCCATTATCCGGCGTCGGTCGCCCATTCTTATCGACCGTGTTGGGGTCCAGGATCAGCAACCGAAACGGCCTCTTGTTGACTGCCGTGACCGCAAACCTCGCTGCCCAAGGGTACTCGAACCAGTACCTTCCGAACCTGAACAGGGTCTGAAAAGCGGACCTTTCCAATGGGGGATCAAGGACAGCAAATGCGCTATTCACAACCGCGTATTCTTGCCCCTCCTGGATAAGCCCATTCGTAAAGCCACCGCGATAGATCGCCTTCACGACAGGCCGCGCCCTCTCAACAAAACTGATGTCACAGGTGGGACGCCAGTCTAGCGGATTGTTGCTCGCTTCTCCGTTTTCCTTCTCGCCTGTTTCTTCGTCTTCTTCCTCGGGCGTCTTGTAGTGAAATTCGACTTGCCAGTGCTTCTGAGAATTTTCCTGCCGCTTGGGCGTGATCGAATCGCACAACGCCACCGGGTCCACGTCGTTGGCAAATTCGTATTGCGTGTCGAGATACGGCAGCACGACATCCTCAAAACGAACATTGTCGCGGAAGTAATCGACTATCGTTTTAGTCTGGTCCAGGTGCGTATCCGTCTCCACGTTATAGGTCGCGGTGTACTCGCGACCGTTCTTGCTGGTGCTGCCGGTCGATCCGGCCCACGCTAACGCGACTCTGGTGATCGTCATGGCGCAAGTGATACCTGTTTGCATGGCCTGGCGTTGGCTGGACTCGTGTTCACGCTTATCTGCTCAAGCAGCCGGCGCCGCTTCTCCGCTTCCCGTATGAGTCGCTTGCGTTGGTCAACCGCAGTCCTCGCCGCTTCGCGACCACGTTGCACGGCAGAGAATCCGGCCGTCGTGCCACGCACTGCGGCGCCCACGCTTGGCCGCATCTGCGCTGGGTCTTCCTTCTCGATAGAGTCGAGCAGTTCCTTGTGAGCTGCTGCGGACGCCCTGGCGAACGTCTGCGCGTCGATCGCGTTGAGTTTGTAAAGCCGCGACAGGTCAGCGAGTTTCTTCTTGGCCCGCTCCGCTGGCGTGGCCACCGCGTCCCGGATCGCGTCGCCCTGCTTCTTGATATCTTCAAGTTGCTTCTTGGCTTTCTTTGCTTTAGCCTCGACGGTGTCGAAGTCGAGCAACTTGCCGACTCCCTTTGACGCTTTGCCCGAGCCGCCTTGGAGCATCGGCTGGTTGAGGAACGCAAAGAACCGCTTAGCCGCCATCGTTGCGCCCTTGAGCGTCTCAACAACATCCACCAAGAGCGGCAGCAACATTAATCCGACTTCCTGCCACAATCCCTCAATCGCCAGCTTGAGCTCGTTGGTTGCATCGTTGAACGCTTCGAACTTGGCCGCGTTCTCTCCGGTTATTCCGTTGAGCGCGTTGCCCTTGTCCATCATGTTTTGGATGGCACCAGAGCCGGCTGCCATCGTGTTGACCAAGGCCACGCCTTCCGAGTCAAATAGCTTAAAAGCGAGCCGTAATTTTTCTGCTGGATGTGTGACGCCTTTCATTGCGTCAGTGATCTTGAGGAACGCCTGGTCTGGCGACATCTGGGCGAGCTCTTTAGCGTCAAGGCCGAGCTGCTCGATTGCTCCTTTGGCCTCACCCGATCCGTGAGCCGCTTCCGCCAGCCGCCGCGTCATCCGCTGGAGCGCCATGTCCATAGTGTTGGCGTTAACACCGGTTTGCTTCGCTGCGAAGCGTAGACCGTTGAGCGCCTCGGTAGTCATGCCCAGCTTCCGGGAAGCCTTGGCCAGCGAGTCGACTCGGGCGGCTGCCTCCTTGATCCCGTTGCTGACTGTGCGGATTCCTTTCATCGCTGCCATATAGGCACCGAGGAGCGGGATCGCTTTGCCCAGCCCCTTTGCCATGCCGGCACCGAACATACCGCCGAGCAGTCCACCAGAGCCGCCAGCCCCGCCTTTGCTCAGGTTGCCGCGCAACTTCTTCGCGGACTTGTCGATCTTGTCGAAGCCTTTGGTGACCGCCGTCGTGTTGGCGGAGACCTGGATCGATAATTTAGAGACAGCTTTAGCCATTGTTCTGAGCGTTGTACGCTTTGATCCGTGCTAGTGCGTCCTTCTTGTTCCAGCCGTCGCTCTGGCTCTCCCAATAGGGCCAGTCGCCTTGTGGTAGCTTCGCGCTCGTGTCGCTATACGGAGCCAGCCCTATCATCGTGTGGGCAACTCCGCGAGCGTCTGCCCGCTCCTCGCCCCAGGGTTGGTCATCGAACCTGGCCAGCCAATCGGTGAACTGGTCCCAGGTCAGCGGACCGAGTGGCTCCAGCAGGTAGTCCGGGTGAGCTATCCGCAAGTGCTCGCACAGTGCGAACGCAAACCGCCACCAGGTGCTCCGCTTTAGTCGTTTTTTTTTGTCTCCTCTTGTGCGTTGCCAAGGTCGTGCAGGCCCATCGCTTCGTTCCCAACTCTGACGATAGTGGGCAACGCTTCCCGCCTGAGAAAATCCCGGCCTTCTTCCGAGTCGAACTGCCGCTCACCTTCACCCGTCACCACGCATCGGGAGATCAGGGTGAGCAGCGCCTCCAATCCTGCCTCCTTGTCGTCGTCGTCGCCGAGCGCCTCGAAGGTCGTGGCAAACTCAAGTTGATGCCGTGCCGGCAGCCGTTCCAAAGTGACCTCACCGCCCCACTCCGGAACATCCACGACAACCGACGACGGCCGTTGTTCTTTCAACTCACTCAAACTCAGCATGTTCTCCCCTTCTCTTTCTTAGGACTTGGTGACGTCTCCCTGGCGGTTGAGCACAACCGTCCGACTGATAATGCTTGAGTTGTCCATCTCCGCCTCACTGATGCTGATCACCTTGGCGTTGAACGTCTTCGTTTGCGTCGCGGTGGTCGTGCCGTCTCCGTCCGGCTTGGGAGGGTAGACGATGGCCCAGGCGGACGTGGTCCGATTTTCCTGCAAGACGTCGATAGCTTCCTGGTCTGAGTCGCCAGGCTCGTATAGCTGGACAAATTCGATGTCGTCTTCTTCGTATATTCCAGGAATAGAGGTCTTGATCGTTGAACTGAGATCATCGGCCTCGATTCTTGTGTACGTTTGCGATACCGGCGTGATGCTGCGGACCTCGCCGACGGCCGTGCTGCCGTACTTGATAATGGCCCCATAGGCTCCCATCTTTTGCGCCATAGCTATCTCCGTTTTTTTTCTAGGGCTGGTGCCCGATCACTTCAAAACTTAAGGCCGCAACATGCCGGCCACCGTCGCCATCCCCGCGCGGAATGTAGTCGTCACTTTGGTCGCTAATGAACACAGCTTGAGCCGTGCCGCCCCCGAAGTCGCCAGGCCCGCTGCCGTGCAACGCTCGCAAGTCGTCCGCCAGGTCAAGGGCGGAGTCAATGTCAGTGCTGACCGCTTCGACGTTCAGATATTCCCGGAACGGTCGCTCACCGGCTGCCATGTTCAGCGTGTCTTCTCGTTCGATGTTTGCTCGCTCGTACCAGATGTAGTCACTGATCGTGGCTCCTTCTTCCTGGAGCACCTCGTTTTGATAGACGCGCGTTCCAACGCGAGCCGCAACCGCTGAGCTCGCGAGCAAAAAAGTCCGGAAGTCTTCGCCAAGTGCTGCCATGCTTACTTACCCTTAACCGAAGACCTCGCCACCTTGAGCACCGCAGCCGTCACCTCGGTTCGGAACTTCTTCGCAAACTCATTGAGCGCCACGTTCCGAGTGAGCACAGAGGCCGCGATCATGAACCGCTTCCCCTTCGTGCCAGGGTGCTCAACTTCCTGTGCGTAGATCAGCCGGCCGTATCTCTTGAAGGTCAAGGAGCCGAGATCGTTTCCGGTAAACGCCGAGAGTTCCTTCTGGCTGTGTTTGATCTTGTGCTCTCCCGTTGGCTGGTCCACCAGGTGGAGCGGTGGTGCTACGCCCTTGCCAGACAAGCCGCCGCGACCTGCTGCCGTCTTCGCTTTCTCAGCCGCCTTCTCGAATGCTTTGGTTGCGCCCTTGGTCCGCTGTCCTACCATGCCGACAATGATGCCGCCCTTGCGATACGGTTTGACCTTGTGCGTGATCGAGCGGCGGAGCAACCCTGTGTTACGTGGTGTCAGTTTGCGCACCATTTTCACAATCGGCCGAACGCTGGCGTTCACCGCTTTACGTGTGACGGTTCTCTTGATCTTGTTGTCGAGCCCCAGGAACGCCTTGCGGCTCTGCTCAACGCCATCCAGACGGAACGTCACGCGGTCGGTGCCGGACTTAACGCCACCCAGTCCGACTGGATCGAAGCCGCCGCGTTGTCTTGGATCGCGTCCCATTGTCAGACGTCCTGCTTGCAGAGGATGAAGCAGATCCGGTTGAGCTCTTCGACGTTGTTGATGAACACAATGTTCAGAGCCTTGTCTCCGAACTTGAACCGCTGCGTGATGTCCAGCCCGGACCGGTGCCGGATTGTGACGCGGTGCGTGCAAATGCCCGCCAGCTGGTGCGCTTCAATGATCTCGTTTCCGCTCAGTGTTTCGATCCGTGCCCGTAGTGTTGCCACATCTGACCAAGTGCCGGTCCGCTCTCCGCGTGTACCGGTGCCGCTCGGCGGGTCTTGCAAGGTGACCACCTGCCGGAGCTGGCCGCTTTCGAATTTGTCGAGAACCTTATGCATATCCCACCGCCCCCTGCGAACCCATCTCGGCGTCGATCTGGACCAGGAACTCAGTCCGCATGCCGGCGCCTCGGTGGTTGTAGGCGTTGTCGACGTAGTCCTTGACCGCCTGCCGAATCGAATAGGGCACAGCCGCCTGGCTGGAGTATCCGCAAGTGTGCGTGATGGTCACGTCACCGATCACTTCACGCGTTGTGGGCCAGGTCACATTCTTGGCTTGCACGATCCGCGCATAGATACCTTGAGCGACTACCCGGTACTGACTAGCCGCAAGGGTTTGGCTGTCGCCGTTCTGGTCCAGGTACGTGATGGAGGACACAGCAACAAACGGTGGCCGAGCGATCTGGATGGCGTTGCCGATCCAATACCGCGCGTCAAAGAACCCATCCTGAACTTGCTGCCAGGTCTGTGTCATGATCGCACAGCGGAACCGATTCTCCAGGAACTGCGTTGCCTCCAGGATCAGGCTCTGGAGCAGCGAGTCGTCTTCGTTTCCGGTGATGTACGAATAAGCCTTGCAGTCGTCAAGTTTGACCGGTAGCGCTGTCGCTTGCGTTGTGAGAACGTGCACGGCGTTTCCGTTTCTGCTTGGGTTTCGTTTCCGGACTGTCCGGCGGGTTGGCGGGCTCGGCGAAATTCCGCATGACCAGAATCTCGCCGACGCCCTGCCCTATCTCGTAGATCCCACCGGCTCGCATCCCGAACCAGTCACTTTTCAACTTTACGTGCATTGCTTAGCTCGCTGCCAGCTTAAGACCGATGTAGGATCCGGCTTCACTTCCGCTGCCTACGTCATGGTTCTTCAAGTCGTATCGAGCTTGCACGCGAATGGCCAAACAGTCTTGATTGAATGCGTAGTCTTGGCTGCTCGCGATCTCGATTCCTTGCCTATCGGCAATAACCGAACCCATGAAGAAATTGCCAAAGAACAGTGCAAACTCTGACACGGCTTCAGTGAAATTATCGGTAAAGTAGATCGGGTAACCGAAGAGCTGAGCACCTGTGCCGTCAGTCGTTTCTGCGACTGTTGTTCCACCTTGGGCAAACAGGAGCCGCTGAACTCCTTTGGCGAACATCGCCCGCGACATGATCCAGGAGGCGCCGCTGTGGTACTTGTCCGGCAGTGTACCGGCAACCGTGTTGAGCTCGGCCAGCGTGACCGCCGCGTACGTTGTCCCGGCAGCGTCGACGGTGCCGCCAGCGCTCGGTCCGTTTTTTAAGCCGGAAACGCCGCCAAAACCTGCCGCGCCGGTTCCGGAGATAAATTCTGTGTCCTCCCTTAATCCCAACTCGTAGCCGGCTCGGCTGGCTACCCTGTCCGCCATGTTGACCACGGAGTCAGCCAGCAGCTGATTCGAGATGAGTGTGAGCACTGCACGACGTTTGATCGTACAGGCCACGTTTCCCCAGGTGGTGTCGGATTCTGTGATCGCGTCCGCCTGGTCCGGATACTGAACAGTTTGCCCCGCCGTCAGTTTGGGAATGGAAAGCGAGTCACTAGACGCTGGGTAGACGTCACACACTTGCCGCGCCACGCCGATCGCGTTGCGTGCTTCGATCACTCCCTCGGAGACGGGATCCGGAACGGTGTATCCGCCACCGCTGGCAACGTCGCCGGTTTGGGCTCCCCTGAATCCAATGCCCCGATCCTGGCACCACTGCTGAGCCCTGGCGTCCTTGGCGAACACGGCACGCAACCACATGCCGGCCTTGTACGCGGTCTCCTCGCTTTTGTACGCCCGCAACGGTCCGATGTTCTGGTATCCGAGTGACCGAATGTTGAACTCCTCTTTCGGTGCCTCGGCTGGTTCCGGCTTCTGCTTCCGTGCCAGTTCGAGAGACAACGCTTCCAGCTTCTCCGCTCGTCGCAGATCGGCATACAGTCCGCTCGGTGCGTCGCTGTCTTCGCCAATGTTTGCCATCAACGCGTCAAACTGCGTCTTATCTTCGGGGGTGAGCTCGCGGGCTTCTTGCTCGGCGAGATCGACAATCGCCTGGGCCTGGTTGTGTTTGTCGCTGATTTGCTCACGGATGGCGAGTGGGTTCATCGCTGGCATGTTGCTCTCCGGCGTAAGACCAGCGAACAATGCAGGCACGAAAAAAGCGGCGCGGCTCGCCGGCAAGGTTGGAACTTGTCGGTGATCCGCACCGCATCTATGGCGTGTGCCGAATCCATCGGGCCCTATGGCCGCGACGTTGTTTGAGTTGTCTATCTCAATTTAGGAACTATTTAGTTTGCGTCAACATCAACTACCCGCGACGCCAGCCGTAGCCGTGCCTGGCTCTGGCTGCGTAGTGCGGCGGAGCTGCTGGCCAGCGGTTCCTCCGTAGCGGCTTGAGCTTCCACCAGGTGTCGCGGTGTGTTCTTGTACCTGCCGCTGGGAACGTAGCACCAGCTGTAAGAGGCAGCCACAGCCGGCGCGTCCTCAGAGATCGCATCGGCGAAGCCGAAGCGGACCGCCTCCTCAGCGGTGAACCAGGTCTCCGCGTCCATCCACGCTTTCAGCTGCTCGACGCTGGCGGACGTCTTGTTCGCGTAAGCCTGGATAATATTCTCGTCGATGGCTCGCAGTGTGCCGGTCATGCGGTCGATCTCGTCCGCCGATTCCTCGAAGACGTTCGCGTCACCCGCCACAGCGACGGAGGTCCAGGCGTTGTGGATCATCAGCATCGCGTTGGGTGCCATGGTCATCCTATCGCCTGCCATCGCGATCACGCTGGCTATGCTGGCGGCAACTCCGTCAACCGTTGTGGTGGTGAGTGCCGGCAGCCGTCGTATCTGGTTGTAGATCGTGGTTCCGGTGAAGACGTCGCCACCGTACGAATTGATCCTAAAAGTGATCTCGGGAGCATCGATTGCAGCGACCTCGGAATAAAAGTCAGAGGCATCCACGCCGAACTCATCGGCGCCGATCTCTCCGTAAATCAGAACCTCAGCAGATGTGCCAGCTCGGTAGTTAAGGATTTTCCACATGGTCAGTCGCCTCCTTGTCTGTGAACGCGTTCAATGTCATGGCCGCGAGCTCTTGCGGCCAGTCACCCAAGTCTTCCAGGTAGAGTTCCTCCAGCGCGATCGGGAACGCGCTGCGAGGGGTGCTGCTGTGCAACTCCGCCGCACGCTTCTCACTTTTGGAGATTGCCTCACTCGCGACGTGCTCCGCACTGAACTGCAAGCCGACGGCCTGCCAGACTCCGGCTATGGGTTCCAGGCTCTGCCGAACGCGTTCTTGCCAATCATCGAACCACGACTCCGACCAGGTCGCGAAGTTGACCTTGCGTCGTTTGGCTGCCGCGATCACCTGTTTCATCTCCACACTCTGCAGGTGCTGCAGCCGGTGCTCAAGCAGACGCTTGAACGGCTCGCGGTCAACGGCTGCCACTGGTGCCTCCGCTGCGGCGGGTGCGGCGGGTGCTGGCATGTCTGCTGGTGGTGCTGCCAGCGTAACCGGTCGACGCGTTGGCTCTTCTCGCCAGGTGCCAGCCACGGCAGCCGAAACGCCTGGCAGGTTGGCCAGCTCTCTGAAGTATTGCTCGTCGCCTTCCTGGGGCGTAATGGCTCCGGCTCGGACTCCCGTGCCGTATACGTTGAACGTGTCGATGAGGTTCTGTGGTGACGGTCCGTCTGCCACTTGCTCGGACTCTTCGCCCGCACTCTCCACCGCCACACCGTTAGCCAGACTGGGGTTGCGGAAGTCATCCCCGCGACCGTCCGCGCGTCTGTTCAGATTCAACTTCCGCCGCGCTTCGTTTGGTGTCATCAGCTCCGCGCCAACTAGCTGCGTGACCTGCCGGGTCACCGCCTCGAAGTCCGCCTCAATCAAACTGGCCAAGGAGTGCTCCCACCAGGTGGCCTTGCCGCGTCGCTCGTTCGTGTCGAGCAGTTTCAGGTCGCACTCGCTCGTCCACTTCCGCAGCCAGGGCATCAGCGTCTGCTGAAGGAAACGCCGGTTCTCTTCTTGGATCGAGTTGTAGCCGGTGGTTGAGGAATCGCCCAGCATGTGAGGCGGCACGTTGAACCACGACGCCACCTCCTGCCTCTGGAACTGCCGAGACTGCAGCCACTGGGAATCCTCGTTCGAGATTGAAAACGGCACGATATCAAGTCCGCCACTGAGCACGGCGGTGCTCGACTCCGCGTTCAATCCGCGGTGCCGATCCTCGAACCGTTCCCGCAGACTGGTCGCCTGGTCCTCGTTGAGGTGTGCGTCCGTCTTCAGTGCGATGTTCGGGCGGCTGTTGTTTCTGAAATGCCGGTTGCCGTGCTTCTCGGCTGCCAGCCCAAGGCCCCAGCTGTTGCGAGCAAACTCGAACACGGAGTAACCGATCAGCCCGTCATTCGACAAGCCTTTGATGTGGAGCATGTTGCGGGGCATAATCTGCCGCATCTCGTCGCGGCGGTCCGTGTTCGTCCAGTAGAAAAGCATCCCATCTTCATCGACATCCGGGAACGTGTTCGACGGAGCCAGGATGCTCAGGCTAACTGGTCGCCCGCCGTTGTTGCGTTCGATCTCGGCGTAGCCGTTGCCCCAGGTCAACGCGTGTGCTTGTAGCGTCTCCTTGAAGCTGAAGGCGGTGATGTCAGAGTCAACAGCGGGTGACACGTTCAGCAGTGGGTACGCCGGGTGAAGACGCAACTTCTCACGGTCGTCGTCCGCGTCCCTGGCATAGACCTCAAGCGGCAGCCCCGCGACGGCCTGTGAGATCAGGCTGGTGGCTTGCCAGACTGAGCTATAGGTCAGGGCGGTCTGTGCGGTGATGGTCTGGCCGGAGTCCGTGTTCCAGAGCCTGCCGAGGCCGGCGGTCACCCACTGGCTTTCGGGCTGTGCTGCTGCCATCACATTGGGGACAACTTCGGAAACGGCACCGGACGTCACTATGATTTGATTCATTAGAACACCGCTGGTTTGTTTTCTGATTTGCCTACGAGACTCAACGCCATCGACATCAGTATTGCCACGATCCCGTCAATGCGAGCGTTTGCCGTTGCCTTCACCGGGCGGATGAGAGTCTTGTCACTGGTCGGCTTCACGTCCACATTATGTATCTGCCAGTCAAGGCACTTCGACGCCTGGTGCTGCAGTGTGCCGGCAGCAATACAACTCTCAAACTCACGGCTTGGCTCGGAGTAGGTTCGGTAATTCTGGGGCGCGTCAACCGTTTCAATTCCGTGGAGCGGCAGCTGCTGGAAGAACCACTCCGCGTTATGCGAATCGAACGCCACCTCACGAACCCCGAACTCCTCGCAGATCTCAACCATCCGGTTGAGGATATGCTGCTGGTCAACGCGGTCACCCGGAGTGAACTCAATGTGACCTTCTTGCTCCCACTGCAGATAGGGCACGCGGTCGGTCTTCTCGTGCTTGAGCGCCGTCTCTTCTGGAATCCAATTCCAGCAGCGGACCGCGAACCCGTCGTCCGTTTTGGCGGAGATCGCAAAGGAGGTCAGGTCCATCTTGGCCGAGAGATCGGCACCGCCGAGCCACGGACCAGGAACGTCGATCTTGTCGACGCGGCACTTGTCCCAGAGCTCTTGTGACAACCAGCGGGACTGCTGCGCGGTGTGCTGGTTGAGGTACAACCGCTTGAAGTCGTTTTGCATGCGGGTGATTTGTTTGGCCTGCTTGGCCATCCGCCGGATCTCATCAATCGACCTGAAGTCGCCCAGCGCGGGGTTGCACTTTCTCCACGTCGCCTCCTCGTCCCACGGGTCATCGGCGTCTGCTTCGTAGATCACCGGAAGGTATGAGGCGTCTTCGATAATCCCGTCGCGGACCTGCGTTGCGTACAGGTACTGCTCCATCTCAAGCGTCGTCTTGTCGTACACGCCCGCCGTCGTAATGGTCACCAGGAGCGGGGAGTCCACCTTGCCCATACCGGTCAGCATCGACGTGAAGAGCTCACGATCACGGGCCACGTGTATCTCATCGTAGACCACAAGACTCGGCTCACTTCCGTGCATGGCTCCGGCCTCGGAGCTGATGGCCTTGAACGTGCTGCCGGTCGCCTGGTTGATGATGGTGTGGGTGCTGGTCTTGACGTCGACCAGCTTCCGCAAACGCGGGTTGTCTTCCACCATCGCCAGCACTTTGTTGAACAAGAACTTCGCTTGATCTCGGGTGGTGGCGGCACAGAAGAACTGACGCCGAGGTCGCTTGTCACGGAGGAACCTCTCAAGCACCAGCGCGGCAGCGAGCTCGGTCTTGCCGTTGGCACGTGGCAACCAGATCCCGCACTGGGTGTACTGCCGGCGTCCGTCCTCGTCCACGGTGCCCATCAACTTACGGACGATATCCTCTTGCCACGGACGCAACTCGAACCGCGTCCCCGATGTCGGGTGCGTAAGGCAGTTGATAAAGTCGACCGACTGTTGGCCGAGGTCCGCTGAGATCATGCGAGCAACTCGTCTAAAATGTCAAGCGACTTCTGGGCACCAGGCACCACCAGCCGCGAGCGGCTGGAAGGCGTCAGCCCAAACTCTGATTGCATCCTCATAATCTCGGCGCGGTGCATGTGGACCTCAGTCATCAGCGGGTTCCGTCGTGGCTTGCCGTCTATCATGAGGATCTGCCCGAACTGCTGAGCCTTGGCCAGTGCGTCTCGATATCCTGAGTAACTATGGCAGTACAACTCCAGGGCGTGGTGATCGACCGTTGACAATATCCCGAGCGCGTCCAGCGATTCACATAAAGCGTGCCACGCTTTGCGGCCAACTTCATCGAGCCCGTCCGGCATGACCGGTTGCCCCTCGGGTGCCTCCGGCTCGTGCTCGTTGATGCGGCTCTTGTTCGGTTCTCCGCTGAGAATCTTGAGCTTAGTCGGTCTCGGTTTACGTCCTCGCATCGGCCCTCCGCCATACGAAAAAAGGGGACCACCTGGCCCCCCTGTGTCGTGTCCGTCTCTTGATTATAGCGGCGCGGACCGTAGTTAATCGACATAGAAAGTCACGCACCGGTGCCGCGTTGTCTTCAGTTCGTGGCAGCATGTCTCTCCGCCTTGTTACCTGTGAGAGTTTCCCAGCGCTTCACAGCTACGTCACAATAGGCTGGCCCGATCTCCATTGCGAAGCACGTCCGGCCGAGCTGCTCGGCTGCAATGAGTGTGGTTCCGCTTCCAGAGAACGGTTCGAAAATGTCACCTGTCCACGACGCCAGGAAGTACTCCGGCAGTTTCACCGGGAACGCTGCCGGGTGCCCGGTGGTGCCACCCTTCTGGACGCGCGCAACCGATTCCCTTACGCCGTGCGACGACGTCACATAGGGCTCTTGCTTTGCCGCGCCTGCCTTGTTCATGTCGTACGGAGTGACCACCGTTCCGGCTGTCTTGTTGGGGCGGACGAGCTCCGGATCTCGCGGCTGCTTGCACAAGTGGAACACGAACTCATGAGACGTTAACAAGCGGCCTCCTGAGCCGCCTGGGTGTGGGTTCAACTTGTCCCAGACATAGAAGCCAAAACGTAGCCAGCCGTGATCCCGCATCCACTCCAGCCAGCCGTCCCAGTACGGCAGCCACTCCCGATCCTCGGTGACTATCCCCAGGTTCACCAGGAGCTGGCCGTCCTCCGTTAACGGCAACGCGTCGCACACGCCATGCATCAGGCTGTCCCAGTCGGTGACGTCCGATTCCTCCGTATAGCTTCGGCGTTGCAAGTACGGCGGAGACGTGAAGCAGACGGACGCCTGCCGGCCATCCATCAGCCGCGCCACGTCGTCCGCGTTGGCAGAGTCGCCACACAGTAGGCGGTGCTGGCCTAGCGTCCACAGGTCGCCAGGTTGCGTGATTGGATCGGCCGGTGGTTCTGGTGTCTCGTCTTCGACGACTTCAACCGGCTCCTGCATCCCTTCAGAGGCTGCCAGGCTCTCGGTCATGGCTGCCGTGGCTGCCGAATCGAACTGCATATCCTGCAGCAGGTCAGCCAGCTTGCCGGCGTCCGTGGTGGCCATCGCTGCCAGCGGGTCGTGTGTGGCCAGGATCTTGTCCGCTTCGTTCTCCGTAACGTCTAGCACTAGCACCGGCACCGCCGCATCTGGAGCCACTTCGGCCCGTAGGTGCCCGTCAACCAGCTGCAAGCCGTCTTCCGTTTCCCGAGCCAGTACAGCGTCCGCGAACCCGATCTCACCCAGCACACCACGCAACGCGTCTGCTTGTGCGGTGGGATGCGTTCGCCAGTTCTTGGGGTTTGGCAAGAGCTCGCTAGCGGGCACTCGCCGTAGTTCCCGGATGCGGTCACGGATCTTCATAGAACTGGTTTGGTTTCTGAACTGGTTTGAACTGGTTTGGCAAACACGATTGCAATTCTGTTAAAAAACACGCAGCCGTAGCAGCCAGGTAGTACGGCAGCCGCTCTCACAAAAGGGGTGGGTGTATCAAAATGAGACACTCCCGGAGGGGGGGTGTCCCGGAATGAGGCACGCCAGGAGGGCGTCAGGCAGGCCCTGGCGGTGCTCCAGTAGGTGCGGCATAGACTCGGTGCGCACCAGCTCGGATGCCAGGTGAGCCAGCCAGACGTGCCTGACGTGGTCTGTGGATAGTTCGATGCGTTTCTTTGTGGTGGCGTGGCACGGCGTGGCGCATAGTGTCTGCAGGTTGGCCTGGTCGAAGAGGAGCCGCCGGTCTCCGTAGTGTGGCGTGATGTGATCACAGTGCAGGCTTCGACCACGCGGTGACGGGTTGTTCCTCGCTCCCTCGTTCACCCGACCACGGCACAAGCACAGCACACAGAATGGGTAGGCTCTGACGAACGCGTCGGCAGTTTGACGCCAGCGGTTGCCATAGCCTCGGGCACTGGCGGAGTCGCGGCGGATGCGTCCTTGGGTTTGCTTGCGTGGCTGGTGTAGTTTGCGCGGTGACGTTGGCACCTGTTACTCCACGAAGAAGTCCGTCAACCGATTGAGTGTCCTGGCATCACTTGCGTCTGTGCTCGCCGTGATCTTCAGTGAGTAGAGCTGGCCGGAAGTTCCGCCGCTCACGGTCCACACCACGGCCTGGCTCGCAGCAGCAACCGCGCCGGCAATGGTCTGTGTCCCTGTGTTCAATCCGACGTTCGAGATCGTGAGATCCGTGGTGGTTTGTTCGGCGACTATGGGTGTGCCTGTGAGCAGCTCACCCGATCTGAGTTCGTTTACGAAGTTGCACGCCCCGGCCTCCACATCGTTCGGGCTCTTTCGTGGTAGTTGATCAGCTTTGATGGTCATCCGTTGGGTGCCTCCGTGATCCATTCCAAGCGGGTATTGTCGAGCAAGTACTCCAGCCGGTTCGGTCCGTCCGGCAACCACTCCAAACGGTTATTGTCGAGCAGCCACTCAAGGCCACCGTCTGCCGGTGGTGTGGGTGATGCAATTGCATAACCCTTGGTGATCAGTTTGGTGGTGGTCGACCAACTACCAAAGCCAGCGACAACCAGGTCAGAAGTCCCTGCCATCAGCTAGCCCTTGTGATTGAGGTGGGACTGGTTGAGCTGTCAAGGGTGAAGGTTGCCGCCGTTGTGCTCTGGTCTAGTTTCTTCAGTGTGACCGTGGTTGAGCTGATCGCCTTCTCTGTGTCCATGGCCTGTGCCAGGTACAACAACTGAGCAGGCGTCGAAGCCGCTCCACTGCTGGCGTACGATTCCGGCACGGTGTACGTCGACCAGACATCCGTGACCGCTGCCGATGCGAGCTCGGCGACGGTTACTCCGCTAGACAATGTGGAAGAGATCGAGTCGACCACCGTGTCAACAGTAGCCAAAGCACTCGCAGTCGCCAGGCTACTTAGAGCACCGCTATCTGGTAACGCGTCCGTCACTACCTTAACAGCGTCAACGTTAGCATCCACGGTCGCGATAGTGCCAGGAATAGTCGTGCTCGTGTCGGTCAAGATATCGTCAACGTTGGAATCCACAGTAGCCAGAGCGCTCGCGGTCGCCAGGCTACTCAGGGCACCGCTATCTGGTAACGCATCCGTCACTACCTTAACAGCGTCAAGGTTGGAATCCACAGTGTCCACCTTAGTCTCAACCGCCGAGACACTCGACGTCAGGGCCAGGCCTGACGCGGCGCCGGCTGCCGCGTATGGTATCGCCTGGGCCTCCGTGGTCGCGATAATCGGCGAGATAGAAACGCCGGACGTACTCGACACACCAGACACGCAGACGAGATCGGCCGAGCACTCTGACGCGGTCAGCTCCAGGCTGTACAGCCCGTACCCAATTTCCGTTGGCGTGTTACTGGCTGCCGCGTTGGCCGCGCCGTCCTTGCTCACTTTCAGCGTGAGGTTGGAGGCGTCCGAAACTTTGCCGATTCCCGAGGCAGTATCGACGGCGAAAATTGCGATCTTTTGCGACCTTCCATAGAACAACATTGGTTACGCTCCAATCTGGATTGGTCTTGCTGGTATTACGCTAGAGGAGCTGCCGGCCGGCTCAGTAAGCACCGCGCCAACGTCGCGGTAGTCCGTCTGCCCGGGAATACCATACCCCTTGTCAGCGAGTAGATCGCCGCCCGCAGCTGCCGTATTAATTCGATAGTCCCGCGCGCTCTGGTCTTCGTAAGGATCGCTGGTGCAGGTTATCGCGTTTTGATTGAACGCGTTGTCGGAGCCGAAATTCGTGGTGTTGTTATAGACGCCACAATCAATCAAGCCCGGTCCATCGCTTGACGCGCTAAAACCCGTGGTGCAATTGCTCGCCAGACAGTTTGCAAGAGTCCCCGTATAGGTAAATCCGGTTGTGCAGTCGTCTGCCGTGTTGCCGAACCCGATTACGCCGTAATTGCCGTCCTTGAATTGGAACCCGGTGGTCACGTCATACGCGAGGCAATTGTTGACGCTAAAGTCGGGCTGATAAAATCCGACGTCGACGCCGTACGCAACAGATCGAGACGCGCCGATATTGTAATATCCGTATTTTCCACCGCCGCTAGCCTCGCACGATAGGCACGTCCCGTCTCCAAGAAAGGCCTTGCCGCTGCTGGTGTCTACGTTCGTCACTTTGCAGTCGACAAACAGCGATAAATTATAACCATTGCCCTTGAAGCCGCCGGTCGCGGTCCCCCCTCCGTTGATCTCGATATGCTGGACGCTCGTGCCGCGATACCCTGCAACGCGTAGCATGGTTCCCGTGTATGCAGTCGACCCGACGGTCAGCACAGGGCGGCCCCCCACCCCCTTATCGTTTCGGCTGCTGTTGTATCCGATGATATTGATTGGGAAATTAGTCCCGCCAGGATTGTACGGGCCCCCCGCAGTATTCACCGAGGTCGTCGTGAGGGCATAAGTGCCGCTTCTGATATATGTCGCAGAACACTTCCAGTCATTGCGACCGTCAACGTCCTCGATCGCTCCCAGATCCGGCCACGCGCCACCCATGCGACAGGTTACCGAGTAGGTCGCGGCGTCCGCTGCTGTGTTATTGGCGCGGACGTTTTGGGTCATGTGCCAAGTATTCGAACCGACGGAATTTACCGCCTTAATACAGAAGAGGCCTTCGTATGCATTTGAATCCGACGTCGCGCTAATCAAAACGAAGTTGCCAACATCGTCCGCGCTACACGTGTGGCCGGTAACCGTCAGCGAGTCGATGTGGTCCCACGTTCCGCCGGGTGTCGTTGTCGCCGAGAATCCAGACTCCCCAGACACCAAGTACGCGCTGTCGGCCTGGGATCGATCCACACCCACGGACGACCAACCTTCCAGGTCGTTATTGACGAAGCAGCCCGAGTTGAGCGCGTTGCCGGTCGTCCGTATCTCACGAAAATGGTGGACGCCTGGGTTTGTGTACGCCATTCCTTAGGCTCCAATAATGGCGTTAACGCCAGCCGCCCGAATCTGCAGCGATGTTTTTTCTGGCGTGCCATAGGTCGCAGCCACCGCCGCCAGATCTGCGAGCAGTTCCTGTACCTGGGAAGGCTCCAAAGGTTGAGCCTCAGCCAAACCGGTCTTGTTCGGAATGGTCCCGGAATCGAGCGAGTCAATTAGGGAAACCGCGCCAGTGACTTCACCGGATTGCTGAATAAGCTTGGCGGTGTGGCTACTCTGAGCAAAGGTGCCGGCGGCTGGCCGAACATGCGTCAGGAGGTCGTCGATCTTCTCTTGGTCTTGCGGGCTCAGATCGTCATACGATGGCATCGAGCGTACTCCGGAGAATGTACGCAGCCACGGCCGCCCCGCCGCTGATTGTACCGGAAACGAAATAAAAAACGAACGCCGGAGGGCAGGCCACAGGGGGGGGGCAGTGGCTACGATAGAGTGCCGCTCCGGCGTTCTTGTGCTATCGCCTCCGGAACCACCGCCGCCGCGTCTGCGGCTCTGGCTCTGGCTCTGGCTCGGGTGCCGTCGCTTCTACGCTTGCCAGTGCCATCTCACAAGCGATCACGGACCGATAATCAGGGCCAGCTTGGGAGCATCCCAGGCAGGCCAGGAGCAGCAAGCTAGATAACGTCACTCGCACCATAATCGGGCAGTTCCTTTCTTGGGAAACCGTTGACACTAGAAAACGCAAACGCACCGCCCCGAGCCAACATGCCGCGAGCTACCCGAGCGTTGATCCAAAACGAGCCGGCCGGTTGATCGTGGTAGCGGTCGCCCTTGATCCAATTGCGTCCCCAGCTGTTGAGCACGAGAAAGAGCGGGTGCCCGTGCACCAGGCAGGCAGGATCATCCGGATCGTCATTGACGCCGATCCACGCCATGGCGTGCATCCAGTGGCCAGAACGTCGAGCAACCCCGAAGCGGTCGCGGCGGTTGCCGAACCCATAGTTGGAACAACAAGAGATCCCGTATCCGTTGGCGAGTGCGTCCCGTGCTTGTTCGACATCCTCGATCCGGGTGACGTCTCGGACTCGATGGCTTCCGGCCTCGTCGCAGATCACGCGAGGTGGCAGCGGTGGCGGCATGTGGAACCCGATGTCCGCGTCATACTTCCGCAGATCTAGTGAGCCGTAGCCCTCTAGCTCGTATTCCTTGCGGAGCATAATCCCGCCTTCAACGGAGACGAACCTGGCCAAGCGATCACAAGACGCGCCCTCACCGGAGTGGCCTCTGGCTCCGTAAATCACTTCGGACGCGATCACGCCCTCCTCTGGAAACGGCACAGGCTCGTAGTGCTCCACCAGTCCGGTCACCTCGTCTGGCTCGCCTGCCTCGATCTCTGCGAACATCGACACAGCACAGGCTGCCGCCGTACTCCGTGAGACGCAGTCACCTCGGGTCTGTGGTGGCCCTGGCCAGATCTCGGGAGCGTGTTTCGTTGCGCAGAGCCACGGACGATAGAGCCCACCGCGACCTGTGCCAGCTGTGCCGAACTCCGGAGCCGCATCGGCCCACGTGGTGTAGGCGGTCACGTTGTCGAGCCGCTGAGCCTCTTCCGGGTCCTCGATAATTCCTTGGTAGCCCTGCGAGTAGAGTGACTGAACCTCTCGCGGTAGCCTTGGCCCCACGTCGTCAGGCCAGTCTTGAAACCGTGGCAGATCTGGCATCAGCTTTTGGGCCTTTGGAATAGTAGCGGAGCCAAAGCGACCAGGATCTTGATGATCACCATGATCCAACCTGCACCGTATCCGTCCCGCTTCAGCAACCGCCGCACCTCCAGCCGCAACTCCCGCCCGGTGGCGTCCGGCTTATAGCGGAGCGCCTCGGCCAGGTACTCAGTCGGTTTCTTTTTTCGTTTGTTCATCGCACCGCCTCGCACGCTCGGGTAACGGCTCGCACCGCCTCCAGTAGTTGCGTCTTCTTTGTGTCATCTAGCTCGGTGTCCTGGTTGCCTAACGCTTCGAAGAACACCGCGTCCACCAGGTGTCCCACCTTCGGCTCACCAGCGGTTGCGGTTTCCTGAAACGCCAGCGACAACGCTCGTCCGTGACCAGTCCGAAACACGCCCGTGCTTTTGATCACGTCACGGTCTCGTTCCAGCACGTCCTCTAGAGCTCGATAGAACCTGGCCAGGTCCGCCGCTTTCGATTTGGTCAACGCCTCGGTGATCGGTGCGGCCACGTCGTCGAGATTGGCAACGACTGCTGGTGCCTGCTTGGCCAGCTGCCGGTGTAGTTGTTGCCGGTCATACACCAGGTAACCACAGAGCAGCAGCAAGCCGACAAGAACGAGGCGGTTGTCTCGGGTGTTGGTGCTCACTTGGTCTCCCTCAACGAATCGCCCACGATCCACGAAGCCGCCACGACCACGGCCCATTGAACGGTCTCGGGGTTGAGGTCGAAACCGAGCTGGTTGGCGGTTGCCACGACGCCCGCCGCGACAGCTACCCACCAACGACGCGATTGAAATAGTGCTTTAAGTTTCGTCATAACTAGGGTCTCCAGACTCTGCGAGTATTCGAGCCATTTCATCGAGCCAGACGATCAGCTCATTAACGGCAAACATAATTTCCTCACGACGGTGTCCGTTGAGTTCCGTGTCGAGCGATACACCAGCAACGACAGGCGGGTGGATGCGTTCGAACTCCTTTTTCTGATCGAGTGCGGAGAACACAATCACTCTGAGATAGTCCGCCGCCGTTCTGACTTCCTTGTGCGCGGCTTGCACCAGGTCCAGCTGACGACCAGCCGGGACCACCGCAATCATGGCAGCTTCGAAAAGCGAGAGCGTTCCCGATTCCGCAGCCCGGATCGTGTGCTGGGTTCCGTGCCGGAGTACCATCGACGCGGCCTCCACGTCACCGGCGTCCACGCCCAGGCACTCAGCCGCCAGTCCCCGCCAGCCTTCCTTGTACCGGCCTGCCCTGGCATCTAGTTTGATGGCTGCGTGGAGACGCGCCGCTTCTAACTCGGGAACCTTCGACTTGCGGCACCTGGCCACCCAGTCCACTTGCCTGAGCTGTGGCTTGACCATCGTGTGGTAGATAGTCCGGACGCGTTCGTACTTCTCGCTTAGCTTGTCCGCAGTCGCTCGGATCGACGCACCTGCCAGGAGCATCTCAACCGCTTGGCCGATGGTGCGCTCTGAGATGGTTCTCTTCACGTACTGCTCCGAGACGTGTGGCTTGACTTGCTTCATTGCTTCCTCGGTTTCTTCTTCTGGTTCCTCGCTTCTTCAATCCGTTGTTTGTCCTTGTCCCATTCCATAGACCGCACCGTGAACCGATACGGCAGCCGCTTGTTCAGGTTGCACATCACACAGGGGACCGTCTTGATCGGTCCGTTATGGTTCAGGCACACCAGCTGGTACTTGAGATCGACGGTGTCATTCAGGTCCGCCCGCACTCGCTTCACCCAGTCGATCACCGCCAGGTCCTTCTCTGGGTGCAGCTTGGCCAGGCTCGCTACCTGTTCGTTGTCGTCGATGCCGCCAATGATCAAACCGATCACCGCCAGCAGGTCCCGGTCAATGGTTCTAGGATTGACCACGTTTGAGATCCTCCAGAGTCACGGGCACGATCCGAGGTCGCCACCACTTCCCGTCAATCGCTTGTGCGTACTTCTTCCAGCCCCAGACCTCGATATAGTTGCCACACCTGAGCCAGTACTCCGCCTGACTTGTACGCTCGTGAACGATCTTCTTCACACGCGCCGAGACGTTGTCGCCAGACGTGGCCTGGATCCCGATCGTGTACGGCGGACACAGTGCCAGAATGTCAATGAAGCCGAGCATGTCGCGACGCCTTTTCCGGAAGTGGTCCCAGGTCTCTTGCACTTCTGCAAACCCGCCTCGCTTTCGAACATACGCCAGCGTCCGTGCTGTCGGGCTGCTCACTTAATTCTCCTCGACTCGATATCCGAGCTCCTGTAGTTGTTGATCAATCCACCGCTTCCGCGTGTCGTGTTCGTCCTCGCCTGGGTAGCGGCTGTGAGCCTGTTGGCCGAGCCGATAGCAGTCTCGAATGAACCCAGGCGGCAGCGGGTCTCCGTGGTCGGTTTCGACTTGTTCCTGGTGTTGGTGTTCGAGTCGTCTGAGGACTGCGTATCGCCCCCGCCGGATGTCCTGAGCGTGCTGCCGGATGTATAGAGCAGTCCGCCAGAGCTCGTACTGGTTGAGCGGTTCGAGTTCTCCACACGTCATCAGATCTAGCACCGCGTACGCATCGACCAGAGCCACGCCCCGAAGTGCCCGGTGCCACGTCGCCAGCGTCCGGTGTGGGTCTGTCGCGTTGTAACGAAGCCAGCTGTTGACATTGGGGAAAGCGTGGCATAGCTCCCTCACGATCAACTTGAATTCGGCGTTATCCATAATCAATCCGGCAACAAATCCGCCATGTTCAGAGGCGGCTGTCCGTTCCGCTTGCTGGTTGTTGTTTGGTTTGGTGTTGTTCTGTTCTGTGGTCCTCGACCTGGTCCCCCGCCGCGTCCGCTTTGTGTCCCGCCTTGTGTCCCGCTCTTGTCCCGCAATCTCTGGTTGGCTTTGCGACGGTTTTCTGCCAGTCGTTTCTTTCCTGACTTGCCGTTCCAACGGTCGAACTTGGGCACGCAGACCTCACGCTGGAGCGGGTCGTCGTGATCCGTAACGCTCAGCCACCCTGCCGCCAGCATGGCCTCCGCGAACCGTTTGCAGTCCACCTTCTTGTCCAGGTAATCAAGTGTGATCCCTTTGGCCCGACCGTCTGTGGTGTGCGTATCGAACCAGCACCAGATCCGGAACAAGCGACCAGCCACGGCGTACGCGTCGAGCTTCAGACGTCCGGCCATCTGGATGACCTCGATCTCGTCACATAGCTCCTTGTGAATGGGGATCCACTCGCCAGACATTACTCACCGTTCCTTTCCGCCGGCACGTACTGGAGCCAGGGTGCATCGTCTGGCCGCTGGCCGTCCTTGAATCTCAGCACCACCGAATCCATCACGGTCGCCACATTCTTGACAACCGCCTTAAGCTCCTCGCTGATCTTGTCGACTCTCTGTGTCAACGTGAACAATTCGTCCGCGAAGTCGTCAAGGATGCTATTATTCTGCCTGCCTACCGGGTCCCACTTCTCGACCTTCTCCTGGCACGTTTGCATCTCTTGTTTGAGTCCGGCGTTCTCCTCCAGCAGGAACGAGATGTCCTTCTGGAGCTGCTGTTCGATGCTGTGCTGCTCTCCGCTGATGAACCCGGCAGCCGGTGCATTGACGTTGAGTTCCAGGCCCACGGTCGCCGCAACTTCCTTGACAACGTGCAAACTCGGAGCCACTCCCAGCTCCCTCTCGTAGATGTCCGAGACCTTCCGCCGCGTCAGGCCGCGTAGCCGCTCGCGGTTGCTGTTCACCCAGATGGCAAACTGCATTTTTTGCGGTGTGGTCAGTCGAATCGCTTTTGGTGATGGCATCTCTCCCTCTCCCCCTTGCTGAAGTTGCAACTACGCGGAACCCTTCCACTGCTTCACCGGCACCGTGCCCGCTTGCATCTCGGTTGCGTTGGGAATCCTGAAACGGAACATCCACCGCGTTTGGCCTGAGCTATTCGGAGCCAGGCTCACCAGCAGCCGCTTTCCCTCATACGCTCCGTTGTCGTCGGTCCACCCCCAGGCGGTGCCGATAACCTCTGACCTATCTTTATTCAGGACAATGGCCTGTGGGTGCTCGACGAATTTCACCGCCGCTTTCTCGTCCAGTTCGCCCGGCTTGTCATCGCTGGGGAGATCCAGCGTCCAGACGCACTCGATCGTCCACAGCTGCTCCTCCTCGGTCCCGTAGTCGCGGGCAAAGTCCGCCGTTGCCAGCGTCCGCTTCTTGTGTGTGAATTTGCGAATATCCACCGCCTCGATCCCCCTCGGTTAAATGTCCACCAGCACACCGCCCACGCTCATCTGGCGTTGCTCGGCTGCTGTCTTGAATTTGAATGCCCACTTGGGCTTGGCAAACGTGTCCGGGTGCTTGTATCCGGCCTGCGTGTCCTTCAGCTCACACTCGGCGAGCTCCGCGAGTAGTTGCTCAATTTGTTTCCGTCCGTCTTCGAGTGTGTCCTTGTCCAGTGGTGCCGCTCGCACGCCGTAGGGTGGCTCCGTCTCGACCGCAACGAAGAAGAAAGAGCGGATGTCATAGCCCAGGATCTGGGCACCACGCAGATAGAAAGCGGCTTGCCGGTCGTAGCCGTAATTTGCGATCGCCCGCTCAAAATCCGCCGCGTCTCGCGTGGTTTTCAGGTCGGACATCATCATCGAGTCCGCTTTGACGTAGTCCGGCCTGGCCTTGCACATCCGGCCCAGCAGCGGGTCTCGCCAGATCAGAGTCACCTCCGCCTTCCCGTCCTGGAACGCGGCTCTTGCGATGTCGTCGCTGTGGATCGCGTGTGATACACCCAACATGCGGTCATACTCTTGCTGCGTGATGGCTGTCAGGTGCTTGTGCTTCTGCTCCCACGCTTTGACCTTGGTTTTATATTCCTTGGTCGCTCGCGGGTTCTTGCTGTCAATGCCCTCGGTGAAGTCCGGCAAAATGCAGTAGAGTTCCAGCAGCCGCTCCGGCTCCAGCACACCAGCGTGAGCCAGTGTTCCAAAGCGGAGCGCCGCAGACTGCTTCTCTTGGCGTGTTTCCTGCTGGTGCCGAAAGTGCTTATAACTGCGAGCCAGGTGGCTGAGACTGCTATTGTTCAAGGCGTCAATCGCCTTGTATTCCTCGAACGGAACGTCGAGATAGACGCCCTCCTTGAGACCGTCACCGCCGGACGTCGAGACTCCGAAGTACTCGTATTCACTCAGCGACATCTGCGGCGTTCTCCTCAGCCGGTGGTTCCTTCGTCTGGCTCGGCTGGTCTCTCCACGGGTCGATCAGGAACAATTGATCTTGGGCCATTCAGAAAACCCTCCTCAGACATCTGCCTGAAAATCGCCGCTTGCTTGAGTGGCATCCGGCCTAGTGTTTTGCTCAAGCAGCGGGGCAGCTCGTGCGTCCATTCCACCGCGTCAAAATCTGGCCTGCCGTATGGGTCCCATCCGTGGAGCGTGCCCAGTGTGTCAGTCTCCTTGTGGCAGCACGGCAGCACCCGGAGCTTTCTCGCTAGAGGCTTGCTCCGGGTGCCAGGCCGCACCTTCCACGTCCCTGTGCCGTGCATTGGGTGACAATAACCGAGCGAACTCGACCAGATCTTGAACGGCGTACATCGGGTCACCGTTGTAGGCTCGGGTAAACTTGAGATATGTTTTGCGCGTCGCGTTGTGTGGCTCGATGCCTTGTTCGCGATATCTCCACATTGTGGATCGCACGGGCTGCCGCTTGCCGGTTAAGTGTGCGAGCAGCTGAGCCGCCTCTGGCTCGTGCAGGTATTCGGTCAGTCGGTCCATGGTTCCCCCCGGAATCGGCGCTCTCTTGTTCGAATGGAATTTTGCCAAAACTATTTTCAAACGCTACCACTTTTTGTAAACATCGACGCTTTGCCTAACATAAGCGGACGCAAATGCTTGCCAGTCAACCGGTTGTGCTTTGCGAAAAGTTTGGTACAAATTCGACTTAACTTCGCGTGATGCGTTCGCGTCACGTGGAAAACTTGTTAGCAACCGGACGATGTGAACTTGGGCAAGCAGACACTACGCACCAGCAAGCTGACGGCAGCGGACCTAGCAGCCAGGGAGCGGCAGATCGCTAGAGCTCTCGGACGCCTGAAGGCGTGCCGAGATATCCTGGAGGCTCTGGAGGTCGACGAGCTGTTTGTATTTGCCGAGAAGTCCTACAACGCCGGCATCGACGCGGTATCTGCGTTTGCTCACGAGCTTGAGAAGGCAGTGGACGCGCTCGACGCTGGCAGCCCTTACAGCAGCAAGACAACCAAAGCCGGATTGAAGACGCTGGCAGCGGAGAAGCGGAAAAAGAACCGCTAGGATTGGCTCTCCGCCTCTGCAGCTAGTGGCACGCAATGGGCTGTGACCTGTGCCGGTCGCTTGATGGTAGCCAGGTAGCCTTGGACCTCAGAGATGGAAAAGAACGTCCGCACCACCTGCGGAGCGTCCCGCCCTGGCGGTTGCCACGTCACTACCCACTGCGTGGCCAGGCTTTCTCTCTCGCTCATCTCCCCCTCCGCTGGTCTTCGCTTCTACTTTCGGAAAGCGTGCCCGCTGTCCCTCTTTATTAACATAAAGAAAACCTGATGCAACCACAGAGCCTGCCCAGCTCCAGGCAGTGCGCATAAAAAAACCCGGCACGTTGCCGGGTTGGCTGCTCAGCTTGCGTTCCACTCGGCAATCATCTCGTCGATCTCGTCTCGATTGATGCCGCTATCGTTCCAGGCCACCTGGTCAGGCGTCTCGGTGCTGCCCGCCTCGCGGAGGATCTCGACCAGCGAGTCATACTTCTCGACCTCGCGGGCCAACTCGTACAACCCCGCGTCGTTGCTAATGTACAGAGCCGCGTTCCACGTCTCGGAATTTTCCCAGCCGTTGTACGTGTCCATTGTCGTCTCCGTGTGTGTGTGTGTTTGTTTCATGTCTTGATTTTGTCATACGGAATCAAGTGACACAAGAGGGGTGACGTGTTTTTTTTGGTACGTGGTCCGCCAGCATCACCCCAGATGCTTTGCCAGACGTTCCGCGACGGACGTGTCCGCCTTGGCATACCGGCTGGTCGTGGTGGCCCTGGCGTGGCCCAGGAGGGCCTGTGTGCCAGCGATCGAGCCGCCTGGAGCGTTATAGAGGCGGGTGCCGAAGGCGTGCCGGATCTGGTGAGGGTGCCAGCGGGGGATCTCGTGAGCCTTGCAGATCCGAGAGATCAATTTGCCGAGGGCGTCGCGACTCCAGGCGGTGCCGCCGGTCTTCCACCTGCCGGTCTTGTTCCGGTAGTCGGTTTGCGGCGGCCTGGTGAATACCAGCTCGCTGGGCTTCTTGCCCTTGATCAGTCTCCGCAGAATGGCCACGGACTCCGGCCCGAAGAAGATCACCCGCTCGTGACCATACATTGACGTCTTGTGCTCTTCGAGCTCGTACGTCCAGAGCTTGCCCGACTGTGGCTGCAGATCCTCGACGCGGAGTTTGAACAGCTCGCCCGAGCGGGCTCCAGAGTGCCAGAGCACATCGACCAGATCCTGAGCCTCCGCTGGCATGTGTTGCCGCGTCTGCTGGAACACGTCCTCCGGGACTGGCTTGATGGCTTTGTTGACGCGTCCCTTGGTCAGCCGTGGCAGTGCCTTCAGATCCCGTGCCACGTATGCCGGGAAATACTTCCGCGCCACACCATAGTCGAATATGGCCCGGATGCGTGTGATCTGGCCGTTGATGGTGCGGAGGCAATTGCCGGCGTCCTTGAACAGCTCGCGGACGTCTTCGAGTTCCTCGACGCCGATAGAGGCTGCCGGCCTCCGGCCCACCTCGTGGCACAGTCGACGCATGGCCACCTTGTAGAGGCAGCGTTCGCTATGGCAGAACTCCTTGAGCCGTCTCCGGCTGAACTTCTCGCACAGCTCCGCCACTGTCATCTCACCATCACCAGCCGCTGCCGTGGTGCGGGCGGGTGGTTTGGCTGGCGGTGGTGTCTGCTGGCCTGCCGGCAGAGTGTAGACGCCTGGCGGTGTGGCCTCGTCGCCCAGCACCCAGGGGGGCACGTCGCCATGGCTGAGGTAATAGCCCAAGCTGTGCTCAAACGCTTCCAGCGACTCGGGCGAATTGTGCGGACCTGGCAACCACTCTTGATAGCGTTTGTGGTGCCGCCCTTTGGGGTAACTAATGAACCCCTTGTTGCGTGCCTTGTGGTGCCCGTACTTGAGCTGCTTCGACTTCTGAGATCTACGGACCTTGGTCGCGGCTTTCATCGACTTCTCCCCTGCTGAATGATCCGCCCGAGCAAATGCCCGCCCGAGCGTGTAACTTGTTGGCGCGTTGTTGGCGCCAACAACCAAAACGAATCATCTAGCGAGAGAGTTGCTGCTGTCCGTTGGCCGTCCTGGCCTTGTATAGCAGCTTCTCAGCCGTGTCTTGTGTTGCGTGAGTGTAGCCGGCAACTACATAGCCCTCAACCATGCGCGTCTGCCAGTTCCGCCACACCCGCAAACCTCAAGAAACACCGAGAAAGACAACCAAACTCAACTCGCTAAACGACTTAGGGACTTTACCTAAAACCCCATTCGGTTGCAAGGCGTTGCACAGCGTTGCACAGCGTTGCAGTAACTTGTTGGCGCACTTGTTGGCGCACAACCCATCTTAACACCTAGCCGAGCCCCTCGCGGAGCACCCGCACTAGAGCCACGGACCGTGAGACGTCCCACTTGTTGGCCCGCTTGTCGAGAGAAACGATCAGCGAGGCGGGCACCCTGGCCGTCAACATCGACGTGCCCCCTTCCGGATGCATCTGAGGACGGCCCGCTCCAGCTCGCTTGCCACCGTGTGCCGGTTTCGGTTTGCGTTTGCTCACTTGCTGATCTCCTCAAGGTATTCCGCATATGTCTGATCCATGCCCGCACAGTACGCCTCAGTCACAGCCCTCTGCTCTTGCAGGAACGGGTTGACGACGTCCGGCACATCGTCCCAAGGCTCTGACCAGAGGTCGCCGGCAACATCCCAGCGGACCACAGAATAGTCTGGCCGACGTCCGGAGATCCACTTGCCCTCCGCGTCGTGGTACGAAAACTCCTCCCCCTCCCACTGCCGGACAAACAACCAGTTTCCGACCAGCTTCAGGTCACGAGCCTTTATCGGCTCGATACCCCAGCTCTCACCGAGGATCAAGCCGGCTGTCTTCCGGTCTCGCGGACGCGGTGGAACCACCAGCCAATCGGCCTTCTCCGTGAAATCTCCGCAGTGGCTGCACTTAAGGCTGGACCACTTGAAGTGATGAACAATCCGATCCTCCAGGCAGTACGAACAACGGATAATACGGCCCCACTTGGTGGCCCGCGTGTGCCGGTTTACCGGTTTGAGTTTAGGTGTTGCGATCATTTGGCCGTCCCCCACTCGGCAGCAGTCTCGGAGACGGCTTGCTCCACGAGCTGCTCAATCTTGCGTTTCTCCTCGTCGCCCAGCTCGGCGAACGTGCCCACCGGACCAGTCTGGAAAGACCAGAACTGACAACCGTTCCAGCCTGCGAGCGTCCCCCGCTTGCCTTGGGCTGCTGTTGTTTGGAAGTCTGCAGCCGCCAGCAACTCGCAGAGCCTGGTTGTGGACCAGTCTGCAGCACATTCGAGCTCATACTCCTCGCCATCAATCTCCACTCGTGCCGCGAGCCAATCCTCAACCCACTCCTTTGAGACACAGATCTCCAGCTCAGGATCATCGTCGCCTTCGACGTAGCACCGCTGGCCTTCCACCATAATCACGCCTGGCCCGCCGTCGTGCCAGGACTGTGTCCGGCTCGCGATCACCTCAGCCGGAGTTGCCTCGCGGATCAGGTCGCCAGAGTCTCGGTCGCACAAGTCGCCAGTTCTTTTTTCGCTCATCTTCTTCTCCCCTTGTGTGTTCCACGTTGTCCAATACTTAATAACGTATCACACAATCAAGAGGCGTGCAAGTGGTATTTTCAGGAAGTGGGGGCCGGAGCCTATTGCCACGGGTGACGGTTGCGTGAGGCTCGGCCACGGATGCGGCGGTGAGCTCTGGCTTTCCGGCGTTTCTGCCGGCGTGCTTCGGCCAGCACATCCGCGCACAGCTTGAGAAACTCGTCCGGAGTCATGGCTCCCTTGGCCTGGTTGGCTTCGCGGGTCACCAGCTGGACGTTCTCTATGTTCTGGGCTCCGCCCTTGCTTAGTGGCCAGACGTGATCAAGTGAGCAATTTGCCGGCGTGAGTGGCCGGCCTGTCAGTGCACACTGTTTCCGTTGCTTCTTCAACAACGCTTCGAGCTGTTGCCGTGACACGCTCACCCGCTCGCCCGCCTCTCTCGCATCTGGTCGGAGCGTCTCATCACGTCAAGCCGCCGGTTCCATTCCTTGTGACTGTCCTTGTGTTGCCGCCGGTGCCGAGCGAGCTGTGACAACTTTATCCGCCAGACGTTCCGCGCCGATTTCGTTGACATAGTTTCCAGCCGCGACGTCCACGGATCGCGTCGCCGTTTGGCGTTGGCAACCGCCGAGAGAATGCGCGTCCATGCATCGGCCCAGGTCTTGCGTTTCATTTTCTTGTCTGCCGCCATCCCAGCCTCAGCAGTGCACGCGTCAAGTCGTCTGCGACCGTCTGCAGGTGGTGGTCGTCATCCAGGTCATGCCGTCCGATCCGCAACGCGTGAAACAATACTTGCCGCAGAACCTCCGCTCCGCTGGGGCGGTCGCGAGTCTTGCACAATCCGACTCCGCCGCTGTAGCATAGGGCAGTGGCCGCACTGCTGAACGTGGTCACCCACTGCTCCGAGCTGCTGAAGTTGACCGCGTGTGTCAGCTCGTGGAGTTGCGTCTCCGCTTTGGTTCTGCCTTTAAGGCGTCTACTCACCCGGATCTCCCGACGTGGCGAACGAATACACACGCCGTCGATGGCGTGCCCTTCCCAGTGGATGGTCCGAGGCTCGGAATAGTTCCAATAGTGACCGCCGATATGTAGACGCATGGCATGGTCATTGACTTTTTTCAATGGCTTCCGTTAACCGCCGCACGTTCTCGGCGAGCATCTGGATCGAGAACCTCAACTCCGCTTGTCGCTCGCGGAGTGCCACGATCTCCTCACCTTGTTTCTGGACGCTGGCGTCAATGGTTGCCGGCTTGACTGTTGACCAGCCCTGTACGGCTAGAATCGCCGTGAGCAATCCCACGATCCCGTGTTGCGTCATCTTATTCTCTGAGGTCATCGTCCTTTTCTTTCTGCTTGGGATCGCAGCTCAAACACGTGGACCGCTCGCGGTTGTCGTCGCCTGGCCAGCGCTCGCTCATCAGCTCGTCCACCCAGTCACCGCACAGCCGGCAGCGGAGGGCGTAACACATCAGAGCGGCTCCTGAGAAAAGCCGCGCCCCAGTCGACCAGGGGAGATCAATCAAGCGGGGGCATCCGCCCTGGGGCGCGGGTTGGTCGGTCGTTCTATTTTCGCGTTTTATTGCCCTTCGAAAAAGGGAAAATTGAATTCAGCTTTTGCCGCCTTTGCGCACACTTCCCGCACGGACGTATACCGACTGCCTTCGTCAGCTTAGCAACCACGTCGCCCACTCCCCGCAACTCGCCAGCCTCGTAGCGGGCACCGCATGCACAGTGCATCGGGAAGTCTTCCGGAGCCAGATCGGCCGTCAATCCGCACTGCTCACAACTCCACATTATCAGGCACTCCGCACTCTGACCGTCGTTCCTGTGGCACTACATCCGCCTGTAGTGCTCTCTAGTGTTAACGTCTCATCGAAAGTCAAGCAGTTCGGTTGATCGTCTCCGAGAATCGTCTTCCACACGTGCTCCTCTAATGTCGCCCCGAACCACCCGCAACTCTGGGTGACTGTCAAGAAATAGCCGTCTGAGTCGTCGTGGCACAGTCTCAGGAAGAGCCCCGCCTCAGTGGACCTGCAGCCACA
>VTLG01014664.1_pt1 | contig 33204 bp, 57 predicted proteins | sample 4694571 | NCBI WGS metagenome assembly VTLG01 (sample SAMN12604809, study PRJNA352737) | marine metagenome | biome: ENVO:00000447; feature: ENVO:00000209|ENVO:00000569|ENVO:01000036; material: ENVO:00002151; isolation source: viral sequences binned using virsorter ...
TAAGGAGGTATTTAACAATGGCAGCTTACAAAGAAAACGCTGGGGCCATTCTTAACCCCGGTAACCAGATAAACCGCCTGTCCTCCTACAACACTGAAGGTGTTTATGGCTGGCCAGGAGTTGAAGCTTTTGAACTTATTGGTTACGCAAAAGTAAGTAATAAGGCAGCTGATAAAGCTAGCTACAAGAGCTTCTCCGTAACGATTCCTTCCCCTGATCGTAGGGTTGGAGATCGTGTACGCAATGACCGCACTAGCTGTGTCGTTCAAGCTTCTGCTGATCGTCCAGCTTATATCTATGGCGCTTCTATCGCTATTGCTCAGGATATTCCTTCTGCAGCTCAGGATCGCGCAGGCTTCCCTGCTGACCCTGTAACAGCGGATATTCAAGGAACTAACACAGAAATCATTCTGTTTGGTCCTGACAATAGTGGAGCACCTCTAGGTGTTCCTGCAACTCAACTTAACGGTTTAGCTGCAGCTAGTTCCTACTTGACAATTGGTGCTACAACCATCATTTCTCAAGGAACCCGCGACACTACAGTTGGAAACCTTCCATTCTGGACATCCGTTAGTGGCACAATTGCTGCTGCTGACGCTGCTGACTCCATGATGTACAAGGTTGTAGCTGACACTACTTTCAAAATCTATAACACCAACGGCATTACACAAACTGCTGTTAACGGTGACGGACTTTACATCAGCGATGCTGATGCTGACGCAGGTAGGGCTGCTTACATCCTTACTCGTGTTAACTACATCCGTCCTGCATTCGGTGTTAACTGGAATGATATCCAGGGATTCATTGATTTTGCTTCTCAAGTAGGCGGTAACGACGAATAAAAAGCTCTATAATTTAAGAATATAGATGAATTAGCGGGTCCTAGTGATCCGCTTTTTCATGTTTACGGTTAAGATTTGGTAGGGTTATTCTCATAGACGAACTTAATTTGTACTGTTCATGTTGTATCAATACAAGCAAACTGGTGGACTGGTAGAAGTCATATCAAAACATGGCGATGGCATCATGATGTGTATTGATGCTCAGGAAGATGTTCTTTATGTAGATGAATCAGAATTAATCCCTCAATTAGAGGCTACTAACGAGAAGATAAAAGCTGAAGAGCGTTTAAGTGCAGATTTAGCTTCTGATGGGGTTAATCCAGCTAAGCCAACTAAACGTGAGACCTTTCCAGTGGATACGCGGGTAAATATAAATACAGCAAGTGCTCGTCAAATTGCTGATGCTTTACCTGGTGTAGGGTTAAAAACTGCTAGGGATATAAAGGATTTACAGACAACACAGTCAGGTGAAAGATTTGTAAAACTTGAACAATTACGTGGAATAAAACGTGTTGATTGGGATCAGATTTTTAAGGAGAACTTAGTTCGCGTAGACTAGGGATTAGGTCAGTTTGTATTGTAGTTAATGAAGCTCGATACCTATTTAAAATCGAAAATACGTTGGCACCTCGGGTATAACTTAACTTCAGTGCCTGCTGGTGATATTGCGCGTCTTGAAGAAGCATTAGATAATGTTCAAGACACTTTCTGGTATGACAAAATTGTCGAACAGATTGGTCGTTGTGATGAAGCAGAGAAACGAACTGATATGACTGGCACCATTAATAATGGAACAGTTCCTAGAAGTCGAGTTGAGAGTATTGCTGGTGACGTTGACCGTACAGTTGCCACTTCAGATTTCAGAGAGACACTTAAAACATGGACAGAGATTTACATGTTTGAGTGTGATCGCTTAGCGCTACATTTATACGTTCCAAATTATCGGAATCCTATGCAGGCTAGGTATCGTTTTGAAAGAGAAGGTGCTGAGTTTATTCAAGCTTTACCAGGGCCAGCAGATATTGCAGTTGGTACGAGATTGATGCTTGCTGAAAGCTGGCGGTAGTAGCATTTCCCCCTGTTATTCTAAGTAGTAGGCTAGTTTCAATTTCATGGCGATAACATACTTTCAAGACACAATATTCACACAGGACACAACCTTAAGTGCTCCAGGTGATGGAACTGCATTGCAAGTTGCTCAGAATAACTTTTTCGCCACGAAAGATTATACTTTGATTGCGGTAGTTGCTTCTATTGGTACAAATGTGAAAGTTAGATTAGATGGAAGTATTGATGGAACAAATTACGCGACTATCATTGCTGAAAAGACTATTACTGCAGACGGATCACACGCTTATTCTGTTTCAGGTATGCCAGTGAAGTGGCTTAAGCCTGTATTCACGAGTGAGAGTGGTGGGTCTCCAACTGTTACTTTCCATTTAGCCGCTATTTAAAATGGCTGTTAAACCACGCACTCGACTTGGTTATCATTTTGGCGTTAATAGAGAAGATATACCAAAAGAAAGAAGAGGAACTACAGGAGAATCTAAATTTAGAGAAGGGCGTAGTCGGCCTAGAATGGCTGGAGAGATTAATCTTCTAACTGCAGAACCTGATTATCAAAGACCACCGATTAAAGGTCTTTGGTTAAAGCAACCAAACCTTCGATTATCTACCCCTCTTCGACAACCTCCTGGTGGTTCTGCAATACCAGATGAAACTGACTTCTTTTAATTATCATGGGACAAAGTAAAGACGGTGTAATCATTTTTAAGGACCCTCCAAAAAGAGGTTTAGCTAGAGCAGGCGATGCTGTTGCTATGTATGAGAAAGCACCACAAGAGCAAGCGACTGGACAAACAACTCCTCAAGTCGGTGATGATTTAGTAAAGAGTCTTATTAGTGAAAAAGACGCTCTTCAACAAGAAGAAGTGGATCCAGATATGAGAATGGCTGCTGATATCTTTGATTCTGAGTTAGCAAAAAGCATAGCGTTAGAAAGTAGTAGGACAAAATATGGTCCTGGTCAATTATCTAAATCTCCAGGGTCTGGTTCTTATCTTGGCGAAGCATCTTATCCAGCTGGTAGGACAAGCTAGTGACTAAGAAACGTTCAATGCCACCGGAAATACTTGATTACTTTAAAAAAAGAAATGGAAAAGAAGTGGAGAAGAAAGATGATGATGAGCGACGGAAAGAGGCTGTTACGAAATCTAGGATCAGGTTAGAAGAAAAAGGTAAAAAAGATAAAGAGGATAAATAAAAATCCTTCAGTTAGAATAAATTTTAAGCCTATCTGTAGATAAACGTGTCAAGCACTAGTTCGAATAAACAACCATTAATGGTCGATCGTCCAGCGACGAATTCTACGTTGCTAACTGTTGCGTCGGGACAATCTTTTTTAACAAGTCTTACTCCTACAGCTGTTGGTAATGCGACTAAAGTTTTTGATTGTGATTCGGCTTTAACAGATACTTCAATTAGTGGTGCTTACATTGATGAGATTTGGCTTCGTTATAGCAAGAGAGTTGTTGAGTATGTTGATGCAAAGGCAGCAACTGCTGGTACTTACTCTGCGAATAGTACTACAGCCACAATAACTATTGCTGCTGGGCATAGTTTAGAGGTTGGTCAAGAAGTTTGGCTAAACTTTACAAGCTATAGTTCCGGTACTGTTCCAATTGATGGTAAATTTACTGTTGTAACAATAACTCCAACGACATTTACTGTTACAATTCCATCATTAGGAGGAACAATTACAGGCAATGTCAGTGTCTACTTACCTATTGATTTTTGTTTCTACCTTGTTGGTACTGGCACCATTACCAATATTAATCAATTCTTCCCACTATTTGTTGCAAGTTTACCAGCTACGACAACATACCAAACATGTAGTTTGACTCTGAAAGGAGTTCTACCTTATATCAATCATCCAGTAGCACAGTCTGGTAATAATGTTTCTTCGTCGAATAGTAATATTCTTCCGAAACAGAGGGGCTTAATGTTACAGAGAGGTCAAGCTTTGTATTGCGCCACTAGTGGGGCCACTGCATTAACTAATGGTTTCTACTGTAATGTTCAAGGCGGATACTATTAAATTAGATTAATGGCATTCGACGTTGGTGGATTTAATTCTCCATCGAAGACAAATTTTAATGCTGATTTTTCAAAAGGTTTTGATGATAGAAATCAATTTAGTAAACCTGATGACTGGAAGATAGATAACTCAAACCCTTATACAGCTGCAAAGGGATATAGGGTTAAATTTGCTAGTGAAGTAAAATTTTATAATCAAGATGGATTATGGCCACGGTGGAGACGTGGTTATGAAATATATACAATGATCCAAAGTATTTTAGGATCTACGGCAGATGAAAGAAATAGAAGAGGAGATTATCGACTTTACTTTACGTTTCAGCAGTATCCAGGAATATTTATTCCAGCTCGTATATTTACCTTTCCCTCATCAAATCAAGAACTTGGTGAACATATTGTTGGAATGAGAGATACTGACGGGTTCAATTTTTATGATTTTGGTTTACCTATTTTAGAAGTCCGTTATTTAGGAGATCCAGTAGCGACAACTTATAGCCAAAGCGGTACAACAATTACTGTAACGAAAGTCGATCACGGATTATATCCAGGAGATAATGTTTATTTAGATTTTTCTAGTGGTAGTAGTGTTGATGCCACGTTAAGTATTGCTAGTAAGACTCAAAATACATTTACTCTTACTGCATCTTCACCATTAACTACTTCTGGAAACGTTACTTATTATTTATCTACAACTTTCGCTGATCCACGTTGGACAGCAACTCGTGTCAAGCTAAGATATTTACCAACAGAAGTTTCTTTTTTTGCAGGAGAAAGATTAGCAGATCGAATAGTTGAAAAAGATCCTGGGATCTCTTCGACTTATTCTCGAACAGGTTCAACAGTTAGTGTTAGTTGCTCTGCTGCACACGGTCTATCTAGTGGTAATACAGTTTTCCTTAATGTGAGTACAGGGAATGTTGCCTCTGGTAGATACGTTGTCACTGTAACTGGAGCTAATACTTTCACTACGACAACAATTACGAGTGGCAGCACCTCTGGAAATGTTACTCTTAATCGCTTGCTTAGAGGTTATCGATATGATGATTATGTAGGGTATACCGTAACAGGTTCGGATGCTACTACTAATGAATTAATCTTCCAAAGAGCTGATAGTTATGGTGCTAGTACTACGGATAATGTTGCTAAGACAACTGTACCTGCACATAGAGGTTTTGCCGTTGGTAGATATTTAACGACTGAATTAAGATGGCAATGTTCTTGTCAAGATTTCTCAAGACGTGATTCTTATGACCTATTTAGTGAATTAACTCATGAGAGATTTCCAGTAACAAATATCCATAGTACAAAACCTGGTAATGTTCTTCAAGCTGATGGAACTTTAAGTGATTCAAGAGATATTCCAGGTACATTCAGCGATTTGGGTTATCTCACAATAAACAATTTTTATCAGCTTCCTAGTTATAAAGACACAAAAACTAAATCGTTTCAAAACTTAATGTATTATCAATTGAGATGGTGCAAGCATATTTATGCCGCCATGTTCTCATTAGTACATGATGAGGGTAATGAGCCTTTAAAGCTGTCTGCTAAATATACTCAGTCAGGTCCTAATATAACAGTTGAGTTTGACAATCATGGTTTAGAGGTTAATACTAAGATTGATTTGACATTTACAAGTGGCGATGCTGTTTCTGGTGAATACACTATTACTTCAGTCCCTGATGCTAATAAGTTTGTTGTTATTTATCCTTTTAGTAACATTGCTAGTGGGTATTGCACTGTAAGCAATTTAAAGAAACATGAGTATGTGGGTGCTTGGTTAAATGAACCAAATGATGAACCTATTGGAGCAGGTCGTGAAGTTTTTGAACAAAGGTTTGCAAAAGAGAAAGCAAAATTAAAAGAATCAATTGAAATTTTAAAATTATTTCAGAGACATACGAAATGGAGTGGTAATAAGGAGATTACTGGTGATTTTAATTTACCTCAAAGCGTTGCTGATTTTGATCCGTCAATGATTGGGATGACATTAACTGATGATATAAAACGAGATTCAAATGGAAATTTAAGTCGTAGTGGAGCAGCTTCTAATACTACAAATCGAATGATTGCTTTAGTTAATAAATTATTCAATAAATCTCCCACATTAATTGAGGACATAAAATTCGGTTTAATTAGTCAACCTTTGAGTCAATATGTAGAAACATTTGAATCAGGTTTAGTTAAGGGAGGTGAGTTTCTTAGTGGTGATCCCGTTGAAACCTCTTCTTCGATTAGTACAATAGATGGTAGTACTTACAGTCCAGATACTGATCAAGATACAGTAGTAGATGCCGGTTTATATAAAAATACAGCTATTTCCTAATTATGGCAGTTCAGATTTTATCCAGACGTTCAAGTACTCTTTATGATCGGCCTTTTCCTATTCGTCTTGGTTCTGGTGAGCTGGCTATTAATAATAATGCAGGGGACCCTGGACTTTTTTTCTCTGATAACACCGCTTCTCCTTCAACTGGTTTAATAAAAGTTGGGCCAACACATATAGGAGCTACAGCTCCAAATGTTAGTGCAGTGGGTTATACGAGTTCTAGTAAAGGGGAATCATGGCTAGACACAGCTAGTACCCATATACTCAAATTTAATGATGGTACAGCATGGAAAACTGTAAAAGCGGTTGCTTCAGTAGATGCAGGATTACCAGCTAATCCTGTAGATGGTCAATTACATTTCAATACTTCTACAGGTAAGTTGAATATGTATCGTCTTTCTACGACTGCTTGGATTGTAATTGGCCCTTAACGGTGGGTAAGAAGATGATCAAGAATTCGATCCAATTTGTTATGGACGGCTTGCATCTCTCTTAGGAAATCTTCTTTTAACACGTAATCACAAACGACTCGATTTTGTAAGTTATCTAGATCACGTTCGATGTTTTCGAATCGTTTATCTAGTTTTTTATTGAAATTTGAGAGTGCTCGTGATAGTCCAGCAAAAGCACCAACGCTTCCAGATATAATCGCAGCAATTACTTCTGTTGACATTACACGAGATCGAGATCTAGGGGATTAAGAGGATCATAATTATCTTCTGTAGTAGGAGGTATATATTGGTAGTATTCAGGCATTTCGTCAGGATCACGGGGAATCATATTACCATTTGAGTCTTCTTTAAAAAATTGATATGAAGCTATTTGAGGATTGTTCATCGCAGCTTTTGTGAATAACTTTTTTATTATTGGGTTCATTAGCTGGAATCTTTATTTTCTTCTATTCTAAAGGATTTTACAAATTAAAATATAAAATAGTACGTAAATTGACATGGCAACTGGATACGAGCCAAATGTAGAGGGAGCTATAACTGTTCTCGTAGATTTGATGACGGCTAATGGGTTTACTATGACTCGTCAGCCATATGAACCAAATTATAGAGGTTTAGTTGATGCAATTATTGATTTAAAAGAAGGTTTCCCGGCTTATGCTCCAACTCGAGTTTCATTTGAAGCTACTGCTTTTGAAGCGGTTAGTGCAGGTGATGCACTTTATATGAGAACTAGTGATGGACAAGTAGGAAAGGCGAGTGCAAGTAATGGGAATTTAGAAAATGCGAATGTTATAGGTTTTGCAGATGAAGATACTTCTAGTTCTGCTACGGCCAGAGTCATAATTATTGGTATAGAAGAAATGACAGGTCTTGATGCAGGTGATCTTTATTATTTATCTGCTACAACTGCAGGTGCTATTACTAAGACTCCACCTTCTACTGCTGGACAGGCTGTAACACGTTTAGGAGAGGCTGCAACAGCAACTGATTTCTGTATTCATATTGAACCTCCGATTCTTTTAAGCTGATGACAGTAGTTAGTAACTATAAACCTTATGCTCCAAATGCTCAGGGTCTGACAGAAGTTTTAATTGATTTTAAATCTACAATGGATGGGGCTCCTACTTATTCCATTGTTGGATATCAGTGTGAAGCGTTTGAAAATGTTTCTCAGGGAGAAGCTTTATATTGTCGTGCAAGTGATGGGAAAGTTGGAAAAGCTATTGCAAATAGTACGCTTGATAAAGCAATTGTTGCTGGATTTGCACAAACAACTAAGACTGCAGGTCAAACTGTTCGTGTTATTGTTGCTGGATTATCAGCAACTTCGGGTTTAAATACAGGAACTGAATATTACCTGTCTGCGGCTTCAGCCGGTGGAATTGTTTCTACTCCTCCATCAACTTCTGGACAATATTTAACAAGAGTAGGAGAGACTGCTCTTTCTTCTGAATTAATTATTCGACTTGAACCACCAATACTTTTAAGTTGAGGATTTAAGTCATCGTAAGATAGAAATAATGGGAATTAAACTACCTATAGAAATTGCCAGAGGAATGTATTAAAACATGGCAACTAGAGATCCAATTATATTAGTATCTGGATTATTCCAGGAATTAAATACTTCTTCTGACAAATTAAATTTTGCAGGAAATACAACTGCAGATTTATCTGAGAATACAAATCTTTATTATACAAATGCACGCGCACGTGCGGCTGTCTCTGTTACTGATGCAGGGGGTTTGGGCAGCCTGGGTTATGTCTCAGGTACTGGGGTAATTACATATACTGGACCTTCTGATGCAGATGTTAGAGGAAAGATAAGTGTTGCTTCTGGAGAGGGTTTAACATATAACTCTTCTACGGGAGTATTAGGGACAAGTGCAATTCCTAATGCTCAATTAGCAAACGATGACGTAACAATCGGAAGCACTGCTGTTGCGTTAGGTGCTACTGCTTCATCGATTGCTGGTCTTACATCTTTATCTTCTACAACCCTTGTCTCAGGGGTTGCAGATGCAGCTAATGCTATTTCTATTGCTAGTGGAAATATACTTTTTGAAGGCTCCACTGCTAACAATTTTGAAACAACGGTAACTGTTACAGATCCAACAGCTGATCGTACAATTACTTTTCCTGATAATACCGGAACAGTCGCATTAACAGGAGACATTGTTTACCCAGTAACTGCAAGCAATACAGTTACATTCTCTAATAAGAGCATTGCTCTAGGAAGTAATACAGTTTCGGGTACGACTGCTCAATTTAATACTGCGTTATCAGATGGAAGTTTTACAACGCTAGCTGGTACAGAGACGCTCACAAATAAGACTTTAACAACACCTACAGTAGAGGCACCAGTATTAAAAGCGACTTCTGCCACTGTTGGCGGTAAGATTTTATTCAAAGAAGGTACAGATAATGGCACAAATGCAATTACATTGCTTGGGGCAGCTTCTACTGCAGATGTGACTTTAACTCTTCCTGCTGAAACAGGAACAGTTCTATCAACAGGTTCTTCTATTGCCAATAGTAATTTGGCTAATAGTGCTGTAACAATAGGATCTACAGCAGTTTCTTTAGGTGCAACTGCAGCTTCTCTTGCAGGTGTTACTTCTATAACCTCTGCTGCAGTTGTAACTGACGATGATGGATTTAGAGTTCGAGATAATTCTGATTCCAGTAAACAATTAGCTTTTCAATGTTCAGGAATTACGACGAGTACAACACGTACTATGACAATTCCAGATGCAGATGGAACGATAGCAACTCAAGCTTATGTTAATTCTCAAATAAGTGCTGAAGATTTAGATATTACTACGGACTCTGGAACCATTGATATTGATTTAAATTCCGAAGTATTAACAATAGCAGGAGGCACTAATATAGCTACAAGTGCTAGTGGTACTACAGTTACAGTTGCAGTTGATGGATCTTTTGCAACTGAAGGTTTTGCTACCGCAATTGCAGTGGCATTAGGATAGAACTATGGCAACTCAAGTACAATTCCGTAGAGGTACAACAGCTGAACATTCATCATTTACAGGTGCTGCTGGAGAAGTAACGGTTGACACTTCGAAAAATGTAACTGTTATACATGATGCTATTAAAGTAGGCGGTTATCCACTTTTAAGACAAGACGGATCTAACTGTTCTTTTTTAGGAGGAGGAGTAAGTAACTGTGCTTTAAAATTTGAAGGGGATAATAATACTGGAATTATTAGTCCTTCTGCAGATAACATAGCTTTAGTTACTGGAGGAGTTGCTAGGCTTACAATAGATTCAGCTGGGTCAGCGACTTTTTCTGGGAACGTAATAGTTAACGGAACATTGTCAGCCACAAACACAGACTTCCAAGATCAACTCGCACTTATTCTCGCATTAAGCTGATATGGCAAATACCTTCAAGATCGATACTAAATCAAGTGTTGTAACTGATGCTGTATCTAGTGCAAACGCAAATGTAACAACAGCAGGTGGATCCGCAACATTAGTTCTTTTAAGTGTACTAGTTTCAAATAAAACAGGAACAAGTGCTGATGTAGATGTATATTTAGTTACTAACAGTGGAGATGACGTTTATTTAATAAAGTCTGCTCCAGTTCCAGCAGGATCTTCTTTAGAATTAATTAGCGGCTCCAAAGTAATTATGGAGTCAAGTGATATATTAAGAGTTCGAACACCGACGGCTAGCGCATTAGATGTAAGTGTTAGTTACCTTGAACAGACTTAAGGAGGTAGTTAATAATGGCACTTAATGTTGTTAGTTCTGGCAGACTAAGTACTAACGTAAAAACTTCAAACTTAGCTACAGATCTTTCTAGTAAGGTTGGTGAAAGTAAAAATATAATAATTAACGGTGCGATGAATGTCGCTCAACGTGGTACTACAAGTACAAGTACTACATATCGAACTGTTGACAGAATGCGTCCTACTTGGGCAGGTACAGATGAAGCTCTTACTCAAGCTCAACATGCTTTAACTTCTTCTGATACAGGACCTTGGGCTAAAGGTTTTAGAAACTCGCTTCATTTAACTAATGGTAATCAGACCAGTGGTGCGGGCACAACTGATAGTGCTTATATGCAATATCGAGTAGAAGCTCAAGATATAGCAAATAGTGGATGGGATTATACTTCTGCTTCTAGTTATTTAACAATATCTTTCTGGGTTAAATCAAGTGTTGCTCAAGTATTCTATGTAGATTTACAAACACATGACGGTACTGCAAAACAGTATTCATTTGCTTATACTTGTGCAGCTAATACATGGTTAAAAGTTGAACATAGTATCCCTGGTCATGCAGACTTATCGTTTGATAACAATAACGCTATAGGTTTAACTTTCACATTCTCTTGTTTCTTAGGGACTAACTACACTCATTCTGGAGCTTCTAACAATACATGGAGGGCTTATGACGCTGGAACACTGACTTTAGATCAAGTAAGTACTTGGTGGACAACAAATGATGCAACCTGGGAAATCACAGGACTTCAATTAGAAGTAGGAGATACAGCTACTGAATTTGAATATAGGAAATATGGGGATGAACTTCAAAAGTGTTTGAGATATTTCTGGAGTATCACGGGAGATAATTATGACAAACCTGGTATATCCACTTTTGCAAACAGTGCTAGTACCTGTAGAGCACAAGTTAAGTTTCCTGTTCCTATGAGAACTGCACCTTCATTCACAGGAAGTGCTACCGCTATGATGGTGGACGCTGCAGATGACAGTGCAAATTTCGATATCGAAGACTTTAACTTAAATAATGTTACTACCGAAGCATGTCCCTCTGGATGTACTTTAGAAGTTGCTACAAGTGGTATGACAGCAGGACAAGCAGGCGATTTAGAATTTAAAGCCAATAGTGGCTTTATGCAATTTAGTGCGGAGCTTTAATCATGGCTACTAGATATAAACTCTACTCAAAAGATAATTCTGGTAATGACAGAAAAATTGTCCAAAGGATCTTAGACGATGGAACAATTTCATGTATACCTTTTGTGGATGAGAATGCAGATTACCAAGAGTATTTAGAGTGGTTAAAAACCAACACAGTAGAGGCTGCCGCCGCTGGTCCTACAGATTGGGATTTAGCTAGAGAAAAAAGAGATAACTTATTAAGAAATTCAGATTGGACAATGATCACGGGTGCAACTGTTGATCAAGCACAGTGGGCCGCTTATCGTGACAAACTTAGGGATATACCTCAAACTTATAAAGATAAAGAAACTTCTGAAATTGTTTGGCCAACACCTCCTTCAACTAAGGGTCCAAATAGTTAATTATCATAAGGGTTATCGACTGTAAAATAAGAAGAGCAGTAGCTACCTTTAGTTAATTAGTTATGCCATATATTGGAAATGATCTTCAAGTTGCCTTTGAAAGTTATAAGGCGATTGATGATATAAGCAGTAGTTTTAATGGTTCAACAACTTCTTTTGCTTTACAAGTTGGAGGAGTAGCACCGGATCCATTTCCTAGAGTTCCTCAAAATTGCTTAATTTCAGTTGGCGGTGTTGTACAAGAACCAGATAGTACAGGTTCAACAGGATTTAAATTTACAGGAACCAATATAGTTTTTAGTTCTGCTCCACAGACAGGTGAATCTTTTTTCGGTGTAATCCTTGCAGGTGCAGACTATGTGAATGTCGGTGCTCATTTCCCTAGTGGTACAGTTAGTCTCCCCAGTATTACTTTTGACGGGGATTTAGATACTGGTTTTTATAGAGCTGCTGCTGACACTGTAGCTTTAACTTCGGCTGGAACGAAGATCGCTCAGTTCCCAACAACTCAAGGGACTAGCGGGTACGCCATGATTACAGATGGCGCAGGAAATTTAAGTTGGGGTACCGCAGGAGGAGCAAAGGGTGGAGGAAGTGATCAAATATTTTATGAAAATGGTCAAACTGTCACGGCAGATTATACGGTGGTAGCAACAGTTAATGCTGGTACATTTGGGCCGATTACAATTAATTCAGGCAAAACAGTCACAGTAAACAGTGGCGGAACCTGGACGATTGTTTAATTAATTATGGCTGTCAAAATACAAGGTACAAACTCTGCAGCTTCTCCAGCTGTTAGTAATGACGGAAATGATGGATTAGTCGTCGGAACAGATACTATCGACTTAAGTATCGGTGGTGCTTCTAAATTTAAAGTTGGTTCTGCCGGTCAACTAGGGGTTGGTGGAGCTACATATGGATCTGATGGACAAGTACTAACAAGTACAGGTGCTAGTTCGGCTCCGGCTTGGGAAGACGCAGCATCAGCAGGTGGAGCTGATGATTTAGCTTTTACTGCCACAGGGAAAGGAGTTACTTGGACTGCAAATAGCTCAACTGGATATATCAAAGCTAATACAGCTTCTGGCCACGACCTGGAATTTAATGTCGGTGGAAACTTAAACCAATACCGCTTTAAATTTGGTGGCACCGAAAAGATGCGGTGGCATAGTAATTCAACACTGAGATGGGGTTCTTCTGTAAATGAAGCAACAAATTATGATACAACACAAGGTATTTTTTGGCATGGAGCAGCATCTGCACCAGCAGATATAGTTGTAGGAACACAGAGTGTATCAGCAGCTGGCTTGTGTTTGATTTTAAATAGATCAGACACTAGTGATGGTATTGTTGCAGTATTCAGAAGAGGTGGATCTTCAAAAGGATCAATAAGTATAAATTCTAGTTCAACTACTTATAGTACTTCTTCTGATTACAGACTAAAAGAGAATGCTGTTCCTATATCAGATGGTATAACTAGGTTAAAAACACTCAAACCTTATAGATTTAATTTTAAAGTCACACCTTCTATAAAAGTAGATGGATTCTTTGCTCATGAAGTGACAGCAGTTCCTGAAGCTATAACTGGTACTAAAGATGCAATGAAAGCTGAAACCTTATATGAAGAAGGAGATACATTACCTAGTGGTAAAAAGGTAGGGGATGTAAAAACATACTCATCTACTAAAATAGATGCACAGCAAATAGATCAATCTAAATTAGTTCCTTTGTTAACAGCAGCTTTACAAGAAGCAATTGCTAAAATAGAGACATTAGAGACTAAAGTAGCAGCACTGGAGGCAGCATAAAATGAGTAAGATTTCCTTAAAGCATTCATCAGGAAATAGCATGAGCATCGCAGCTCCTGCAACTAATCCTGCATCTGATCTTGAGATTAAATTACCAGCGGCACTTGGAAGTGCGAGTCAAGTTTTAAGAAATAGTAGTACTCCAGGTACTTTGGAATTTGGAACCCCTACAGGGAAGATTGTCCAAGTTAAACATGCTACTAAAACAGATACGTTTAGTACAGCATCAACTTCTTATGTAGATGTTACGGATTTGACTATAACTATAACTCCAACTTCAACTTCTAATTACATAGCGATATGGGCGTTTGTTAATGGTAATACGACCGGTTCTAAATCTTATGGTCGAATTGTTAGAGATAGTACTGCTATTGCAGTTGGTGATGCAGCAGGTAGCAGGGTTCAAGCAACATTCGATATGAATAATGCTGGTTCTAGCAATCGAGGTTTAACGTGTGGAGGCATTTGGGTAGAGCAAGCACAATCTACAAACTCTACTGTTTATAAGATTCAAGCCCGACATGAAAATGGTGGTGCTGATCTTTATATAAATCAACTGGCGGATACAACTGATAGTGCTGTTACGGGTCGATACTCTAGCGGTATTATTGTTATGGAGTTTGAATCATGAGTTTAGATCATGCAGCTATTCGGAGAGCTTATCCGAATGTAGTTACTATTAACGATGGAACAGGAGCAACAGATAAGAATGGTGATTCTATATTTCTTGATCCTTCTTTAGTAAATAAAGCTCGTTCAGAAATAGATATTGAAATTTCTTCAAATAAGTACAAATTAGATCGTAAAGCAGAGTATCCAGAAATCGGTGATCAATTAGATGATTTGTATAAAAAAGGAGCTTTCTCTGATGAGATGTCAGCTAAAATAAAAGCTGTGAAAGATAAGTATCCTAAGTCATGAGTACATTAAAAGTAGGGGGAATTAGGGGTACAGGTGCATCATCGGATGCTATTACAGTTAATGCGAGTGATGGAACTGCTACAGGTAAATTTACTAACTTACCAAATAGAAATTTAATAATTAATGGTGCAATGCTTGTTGCTCAAAGAGCGACCTCATCTACTTCTCATGGTCTTACAACAGTAGATAGAATTAGCACTTATGAAACAAACACTGATGCCGGAACTAAAACATGGTCTCAGGCAGATATAACTAGCGGTGGTGCTTATGATGTTGGATTTAGAAAAGCTTTTAAAATTGCAACTTCACAGGCAGGTAATACAAGTAACGCCGCTGCATATATGAGTGCTTATGCAACTAAATTAGAAGCACAAGATATAGCAAACTCAGGTTGGAAATATACAGACCCAAATAGTAAAGTAACTCTTTCATTCTGGATTAAAGCTAGTACTGCTGATAACTTCCAACTTCAATTAGTTACAGATGATGGAACGAAAAAGAAATATAATACAACTGTTGCTGCAACAACAAGTTGGACAAAGATTACTAGAACAATTCCAGGTCATGCTGATCTAACATTTACCAATGACAATGGAAAAGGTTTAACTGTTCAGTTAATAGTTGCAACTGGAAGTGATATGGCAGGTACAGTTACTCAAAATGCTTGGGGAGCTAATACTGTAGCTGCAGTTGCTGCTGATCAAATTAATACGTGGCTAGCCGCAGGAGCTGGGACTATAGAAACTACAGGATGGCAATTAGAAGTAGGAGACGTTGCCACTGACTTTGAACATAGAACATATGCTGATGAATTAATAAGGTGTATGCGCTATTACCAAAAACTTACATTTGGAGCAGATATACCAGGCAATACTACTGGTACTTCTGTTGTTACTTGTGTCAGCTTTAACAGTTCTAATGCTTATGGTGGATTTCCTGCAATGGTACCTTTTAGATCAGGTGGAACAGATATTGCTTTTTCACATAGCACAGTAGGAGGTTCTGGCCATTGGGGATATTTAGAAAATGGTTCAGATAAAGCAGTAACAGATATAGACGATCAAGACAAAACTACAACTAAAACGATATCATTGCTAGTACAGGGGTCTCTTGATGACCATGTTGGTACTTTAAGAGCCACTCATGGTGATGCTTACCTTGCTTGGGACAATGAATTATGACTTACACTTATAAAGAAATCCCTGTTGATCCAATGGTTTTGGCAGCAGATTCAAATGCAAAACCTACACGAGTTCGTAGATCAGATGGTTGGAAATTTAATAAGAATGGAAACAATCCAATGGCTGTAGAGTACCGTGAGTGGGTGGCAGCAGGTAACACACCAGAGGCTGCCGACTAGTGAAACCCCCTAGTACGGATAACTGCTATAACTTTAGAGTTATATCAGTAGATCGTGTTGTCGATGGGGATACTATAGATGTAACTTTTGATTTAGGTTTCGGTATTTGTAAATCTGAAAGAATTCGTGTAGCTGGAATTGATTCTCCAGAAAAAAGAACACGTAACTTAGAAGAGAAAGAACTAGGAATTGATGCTTCTGATTGGCTTGAATATAAATTAGAAGGTGCAATAGCTGGTGAAGAAGATTTAGTTATCAGGACTGAATTAGAAGGAGGTAAAGGTAAGTTTGGAAGGCTTTTAGGATGGTTATATGTTGGATATTCTAAGTGTGATGGAAATTGTTATTGTAGTTGTCATTCACAGGTTTCTATTAATGAGACAATGGTTGAAGAAGGTTATGCATGGGAGTATGATGGCGGTACAAAATCAAAAGACCTTGAAACTTTACGAGAAATACGTAAGATAAGAGGTAGTTTAGTCTCGGAATAGGTCATGCAAAAAGTTGTCAACTTCGTTGCTCTTGCGTCTGGTGTTGTATCTCTTGCCGTTGTTGGGAGTGGTTTATATGTATACGTACAAAGAGATCAACTTATTGATAGTGTCAAGTCTCAAGTTCTTAAGTCAGTTACTGGTTCACTTCCTGGACTAGTCGATACAAAGATGCCTTCTACTACTGGTGGAGTAGTGCCAGGAGTTCCTGCTGGTAAATCTACTGGGCTTGGATTACCTAGATAGTGTCTGAGATACCTGATATTCAGGTTAAACCAATTGAGGTTCCTTATGTACCTCCTTGGATAATAAATACCGTTCCTCCAGCCCCTGGAGCGCCTCCTGTAACTGTTAATATAGGTTTTCCTATTATTGATATGCCAGGGTGTGTTGAATGGCATCCTGATGATAAGAGAGCAGGAAATTTACCATTAGAGGATAAAGATGGTGTAAGAACTTTATGTCCTAATGGGCAATATCCGTCGTATGACGCGATGGATTACACACCAGAGAATTTAATAATTACAGAGCAGGTTGCTCCTCCACCTCTTAAGGATACAGAGACACCTCCGCCTCCTACACCAGAAACAGATATTCCTGATATTCCTAATAAGGAAAAAGAAGAGGTTGAATGCCCTGGACCAAAAGATCAACGCATAGGTGATTTAAGAAATGCACAAGGAAAAGAGAAGGTAATTGGCCATGAGGTACGCAATGGTGAATGTATAACTCTTTATGAGTCAACAACAATAGTTGATAAATACGTTCCTACTCCAGCTCAAGTAGTTAATACAGCTCAAATTGCTCTTGTAGCAGCAACTATGCCATTGCTTATAGCTGCTGTAAAGCCTGCTGTTGCTCAATTAGTTAAAAGAATACCTAAGTTGCTTCGTCGTAATAAAGAAGAAGTTATAGCTCTTAGCGAGAGAGTGGCTCGCCAACGCTCATCGAACCAAAAACTGAAGGAGAAGAACCAGATGGGTTATCGGAAGAAGGGGAAGAAGAAGTAGGTTTAATTGAATGTTGATGTTGACCAACAACTCCTGGAGGATTTACAAGCACCACGTCTGAACAAATTACTGCAAATTTAGATTTAGGATGGAACATTATTCCGGCTTTCATAAGTTCTCCGCAATTTTTAAGTCTTGCGATTTCAAAATCTAATCTTTTATTAGCAGTTAATTGTAGAACGTGAGCGATTCGTGAATCCACTGCTCGTTTACATCTGGATTGCAATCCTCCATCGAGGGGTATTGAAAGAGTGGCTGAGATTCCATAATTAAAGTTGAACTGATCTTTTTGTCCGGTTCTTGTGGGCACGTGATAAAGAATGGAGCCTGGATTGTCCATAACCCCGTCATTATCGGTATCAGAAGTGTCGTAAACAGGGTCATTATAGTAATACTCTTTTGGTTGCTGGAAACTGTGACTGTCGGTCAAAAATGGCGTAATGTTTAAAGTAGGACCCTGGCACGAGATTCCGTCCCCATAGGTGTTGGTAATGTACGGTCCTTGTAGAACCTGGATGGCTTGGTTGGTAACAGAACCTGAGCTATGAGCGATAGGGTTAGCAGTGGCGCTAACACCGCCAACGTCCGCAGAGCGTACTGCCGTCGGGAATAGAACATTCGCATTTAATAATATTAGTAGGAGATACTTTAGTTGCTGAATGTTGAAGTTGTGTCTGTCACGCTTTGGATCTCGGTGACTCTCTGTATTATTGTCTGGTTGACCATCCCGGGTGCTCGATATGTTTCGGTAAATTGAAAACTTCCACCAGGATTTGCGATGCTCCAATCTGGTTTGTTTGCTGCATCTAAACCAGTCCATGTTGATGTAACACCTTGAAGCGTATTTGAATTCCCAGTAACTGCATTAGGAGAGATACTTGAGCCGGAATGTTCTACATTTGTACCGGTCACAGTATACTGCCACCCTGTTTGATAATCTATCGAATTTATAGTCTCTGTCACCTTAGATGTCGTTTCTGTGTGACTAGTCATACCTCCCTGGGTAAAATTTGGAATGACAGGAACTGCCTTAACTTCAGGCACAAAGACAAATAATAACAGCCATAAAAGCCGTTTCATGACTAGTCAATGGTTATTTCGCTAACGAATTGGCCCGTAGCCGTCGTTCCAGCTCCACCAGCTGTAATAGTCATAACACCTGCTGAAGTGATTGTTCCTGCAAGCGATCCTGCTACTCCACCCGATTGTGTAGTTTGTACTCCATAAGCTGGCATATCTGCGACTACCCCGGCGGTAACATCAACACCAGCACCCATTGCTGCTATGGCGTCTCCTTGGGTATAGCTAGTCGAGAACGAAAATGCTGACCCTGCAGTATTTATATCGTAAGTACCAACATCAAGAGTTGGTGCAGCAGTGGCGCTACCAGCACTTAATGCACCAAAGTGACCACTGTTAGAAGTATCTACTTTGATATTTGATCCTGAAACTGTATATGTGCTTCCTAATCGAGTTCCACTTGTTGCTGCCCCGTTAACAGTTAACTGAGTACTCGTTGATAGGCGATGAACCAGATCTGCACGTGCTTCTGGTGCAATAAATAATATTAATAATGGTAATAGTTTCCACATAGTTGGGATTAATACCTTGATGCTTTATAAGTTTACTTGAGGGTAAACTTAGTAAGTACTGCTACTATACGATGTCTGAAAATGTAAAAGAGGTTCAAAAAGATTCTGAAAAAAAGAAAGGTCCTTTAGGGAAAATTAAAGACGCATTAATCCCAGACCAAGAAGAACAGGCTGTAATAATCTCTACAGCGGTCAGAATTGTTGTACTTGGTTGGTCCGGTGCAATATTGACTTTAAATTATGTTTCTATTCCAGGAATCCCACAACAGAAAATAGATCCAACCTTCATCGCGTCAGTGTTCACAGGCGTTCTCGCCAGTTTTGGAATTCAGACAGCAAGCAAAAAAGGTGATGGAACTTATAAATCAAGTGGAGAAAGTAGTCAGGTAAGTAAGAAAGATATGGAGAAATTGATTGAAAAAGCTTCTGCTGTTGGTCCTGTTCAGACAATTAGAATTGAGCAGGCTCCATTAATAGTTAAAGCTGAGGAACCTAAGGAAAACACTAAATACACTATGTAAAAATGAATCACGAACGAATTAAATTTCGCATTTTACAAGATGGCACTGTTGAAGAAACAGTGGAGGGAGTCGATGGTTCTTCTTGTGAGAAAATAACAGAAGAGTTAGAAAAAAAGTTAGGTAATTTACAACACAGGATACACACATCAGACTATTACAAACAAGAGGTGGAAAATGTCACATTTCAGCACAATCAAAACTAAATTTAAAGACGCAGAGCAGCTAGTAGAGGCTTTAATTGATATTGGATTAGATGATGCTCAGCATGAGCAATCTGTTATGGTTGTTTCTGATAAGGAGCATGCTAAAGGACATCCTAATGTTGAGGTCCATATCACTGCTGGTAATGATATTGGATTTCGGTGGAATGAAGAAACTGAAGTATATGAATTAGTCACTGATTTACAGTCTTGGGATAAGAATATACCTGTAGAAAGATTTTTACAAAAATTACATCAACATTATGCTTTTAAGAATATTATTCAATCAACTAAAGAAATGGGATACAGTGTAGAAGAAGAACATTTCACATCAGATGGAGCTATAGAACTAGTTGTAGGTCGATGGAGTTAGAAGAGCTAGATCCAGTAAAAGTTAATGAGGCTTTGAATGAAATACGTCCTTATATTGAAGCTGATGGAGGTTATTTAGAGTTTGTAGAAGTTGATTATGTAAAAGAAGGCCCAGTTGTTAAGGTACGTTTACATGGGGCATGTTCTACTTGTGCAATGAGTACTCAAACTTTGAAAATGGGAATTGAAAAACATATACAAAATGTTTTTCCAGTTGTTTATGAAGTGATTCAAGTGTTGTAATATGTGGTCAGAATGACCTTTTTATGTGCCAGATTTACATTGGGGATGGGTCTCAGTTGTCTCTCGGCGTAATACTTATTTAAAGAAACGTCCGGTGAAATTGGACGATTTGACTAATGATGAGAAAGCAAAGATTATTTCCGCTAGAGCGATTCGTCGTTGTCGGGTTTTAGATAGGGTTAATGATCACACTCATTTAAAAACTGGATTTGGTGATTGGTGGTTTATTGATTCTCATTGGGATGGATTAACTAATGAAGAACCAAAATTCCCATATGACACGAAAGGCCATTTAAGATTTTTAAAAGATTTTCCTTATACTCATCAAGATAGCGAAGGTGAAGGGTGGAAATTATCTCAATCAGTTGCTATAGCTACATGCTTATGTTACTTACATACTCCTACTATTAATAGTCATGAGGACTATTTAAAGGTCATTAATAAGTATGGAAAGCCTACTTCTAGGCATACAAATTTACAAGCTTTACGGGATTTAAAACTACAGGCTTCTTATAGTTTTTCCTTTGATGACAAAGATATGAGAGATGAGATTGATAAAGGCAAGCCTGTTATAGCAAAATTGTTAATAGATGGATCATATTCTCAACCTTGTGGTAGGTATCAATTCATATCGGTTAATGGTTATGGGGAAGATTATTGGTTAGTTCAAAATCCATTAGGAAGATTAGATCTGGAGAATGGAGATTTTCTTGATAAAGGATGTAATTCAGGGAAAGATAATCGTTATAGTTTTGAACATATGAATCCTCGATTTATGGCTGAAGGAGGGGCTTCTGGCGAGTGTTGGTTTAATTTTCGTGCTTTACCTTTACCTCCACGGTGAGTAGTCGCTATACTCAGATCAAATGTACCTTTTTTGAATATGCATGAAGATGTAAAAAAACAGCTTATAGAGCAGGCTACAGGTTTAGAGCAGAATATCCGCTCAGCTGAGGGTCAGTTAGTAGCCCTTAAAGAGCAGTATTTGAAAGTCCAAGGGGCTTTGGAGGTAATTGAGCATCTCTGCTCGGAAGAGGCTCGTAAAATAGATTCAAATGAGGATCAAAATGTTGAAGGAAATGACTCACAATAGGTATCGTGCCCTTGAATTACTTGCAGAGCATGTTCGATTACCCTCTCGTCAATTATCTCTTGACGCTATTGTCAGCGACATTAGTGATGAAGATCTTCGTTGGGTTACCGGTAAGATCCATTATTACTTGTTGAGATTATTGGAGGAAGCCGATCCTGAACCTGTAGAAGAAGAAATTAATTTAGGAGTATGTGATATTTAATCATCAGATAAGTCTATGCATTTTACAGTTTTCTCAACTGCATAATGCCTGTGTTTGATTGTGAACACGACCTTTTAGCTAATTTAATTGTTATATCTCCAAAAAATGCAAGACGACAGTTCAGGACTCAGATATTTGAAATTTGGAATTGGAAATGTGCTTATTGTGATGAAGAATTAACAGCAACAACTGCCACTATTGATCACATTATTCCTAAATTTAGAGGTGGTCATCATGTGAGAAATAATATGTGCTGCTGTTGTTACTCTTGTAATCGTTCTAAGGGATCTACTGATTTAGATTTTTGGTATACCCCTGGGAATTATCATTATTGCAAGGAAAGGCTTGGTAAACTTAAAAGATGGATGGTGCAGGATATTTATCCTGCTAATTTTTCATCCATGGACTCAGTTAAAAATTATTTAGACAATGGCAAATCCTGCGGCTACGAATTTCGCAAAGCAATATGCCCAGAACATGCAATGGGGTGAGGAGATAGCTGGTGAAAGCAAGAATGTTAAGTTAGATAGGGAAATGCAGGAGCATTATAAGCATCGCTGGCCTGCTGCGGGCGATGCTGCTTTGAGAGGAGTAGAAAATTCCACTTTTCCAGGCCCTAGTTTTGTAATGTGAAGATTAGATTAGACTCCAGCTTCTCCACCACTTGGTTATTACATACTTATTACCTTGCACTGGTGGCAATGCTTCATGCATTGTTTTATAGTTTGGGACTCCGTTACGATATAAGTTATTCCAGGCTAACAACATACCTTCTTTCGGTTTTACTTTTAACTTAAGATGTTTGAAATAGGTCTCACCGCCTTCTTTTACATCATTTAGGTAAATCATAGTTGTCCATGTTCTTTGACCCATCCATTCGCAGTATGTTTTACATTCCTTAATGGCGAGAGGTGGGAAAAAATCGTAGTGTTCTTTATAAAATTCTCCAGGTAGATATTTTTGTGCTTGCATAACTTCTCCCAGAAAAGGCTGCAATTCTAGTATTTCCGATAGTTTTTTATCTATATCTAAGTAAAAGGGATCTTCAAAATAGTGTAGGTCAGCAGTTGAGCTTGTTCGATAATCTGAGACATGACAAGTATCGTCAGTGTCTGAAACTGTTGATCTTCTTAAATTTGCATCTATAATCTTTCTTAATTTTTCACACTCTTCTTTATTTAGAAAATTTTCAAATGAATAGAGTTGTGTAAATGGATAATAAAGTCTTTTAGCATCAGGGTTTTTAGTTATAGGGTTGTTGTAGAACTCTCTATATTTAACTCTTTTAGGAGCTGGTTTAAATGCACATAATTCAATTAATTGATTTATATCTTCTTCATTTAATTTATATCTTTCTTTGAAGGTTCGAATTGTTTGAGTTTTACTTACACCGCCGACGGCAGCTCTCATGAATTCTAAAGCTACGTTACTATCTATCATTTTTAAATAATATTTGGATTACAATGTAATTGTTGATAGTTGTCTCTGAAAATGGAATTGATTTTCTTAAGTTTTATCATCCTTTTCGGAGGTAGCTATAGTGCAGGGACGATTCTATTAGGTCGCAACGCACGTCTTCATAAAGATTATGACACCAAATCCAGACCGTCACTTACAGCGTTACATTCAGGAAAGGTTGCCAGCATTAGCCCCTGGCGTTTTTGAAGGCATTAAAGATATTCCTTACTACGCTGTAGATCAGCGCGGAAAGCCTCTGAGAGAGCCTCCTTCGTGCCCTTCAATAGAGCGTTGCTAGCATTTCGTTGATCTTTTGTGTATCGCTGGTAATATAAATATATAGTTTTGGCTATTTATGGATGCAATAGAGCTTCCAGTTGATGTTGAATTTTCAATTCACGCAGCTTCTTTGGCGATTCAAAACCTTGATAGGACTGATCTAGAGGAGGCATTTATTGAGGTGCTACATCAAAAAGCCTTGGATCGCCAGATGTTTTATGGCGTCCTAAAAGACCACGGCATAGATGCCGACATTAAATTCAACCTCTCCACTGTTGGGCAGATTTCTTAAATACCATGGCTACTCGCACTTTTTCCGGCACTTTAGATACTTTTGAAAAGGACTCTGCAGCAGCTGAGATTACTTATCTTGGTCAAACTGCTGGAGGCAACTCTTCTGATCAAATAAGAGCCTTTCGTGTAAATCCAGGTAGCACTGGCGACATTAAAGTTACGATTGACAGTTCTAATGCGCTGTCAAATATTGAGATCTTTCAAGAGGATGCTTATGCAACTGGGAATCCTCCTACTGGTTATCAGAAGTATTACAACATTGCAAAAGCTGGTAGAGGCAAAGGAGCTGTTGGTGTAACAGTTACTGACGCAGCTAAGAACTATGTTGTGTTAATGGGCTTAGATGGCTATTCTGAAGTGAATTATAACGGAAACGTAGTTGTCCCATAAGAAGACTAATTCTCGAGAAGATAAACTAAAATATCCATTTTTTACTGATAAAGGCTTTGAGTTAATCAAAAGAACTACCTCTCCTAGGACTGATATAGGAATGGGTCGTTATGCGTCTTATAAGGACTATGGAGACATGGTTTGGTATATCGGTTATGGGAGTACCACGATCAATGGGAGAGCGCTGCTTGCAAGTGATAAAGCTACTAAAGAGGAGATAGAAAAAGAGTTTGAAAAGGACTTAAAAGAGTTTTCTAATCTTGTGAAAGAGTACGTTTTTGTACCGCTTAATTCCAATAGGAAGGCTGCAATTCTAAGTTTTGCTTATAGTATTGGTATTTCTTCGTTTAAAACTTGTCGTCTTCTTGAACTAATAAATAATGGTGCTTCAAAGAATAAATTAATTCGTGAGTGGAGTCCCTATATAAATCGAATTTGGCAGTCAGGTGGGGATTTAATGGTTACTAAAAGACGCTTGGAGCTAGATACTTATTTAACTGCTAGTAAAGAGATTCCTACTTTGTTTCCTCATCGATGCCATTTTCAGGGTAAGAAATGCTTATTGAACTTGGTTGAGACTTATAATGGGGCTCCCAATCAGTTGAAAGCAATTGAATATCTTGAGAGAAAGTTATTGGTTTTGGATCCGTCTGGTCAAGTTGTAAAACGTTTTTTTCGGTATTGGTCTCAGAAGCCCACTGGTCTAGGATCTTTGCCGCATCCGGTTCAAAATGAGTAAGCATGTCAATTGCATCAATTAATTGGAGCTCTGGTGTGTAGTTTTCCAAGAATTCTTCGTAATTCATTGTGAACTCTGTTTTAATCCTATTTTAAGAAGGACTAAATAACCGATTAAATCCATTATTACATCTTCATCTTCAGCTAATAGACCTGCTCCTTTCTGAATTCTATTGAGTTTGTCATCAATTCTAACTAGCAATTGTTCGACTGCACTGGCTTTACTGAAAATTCTTGATGGTTCAAGGGCTGAATTCCCATATTTTTGATTTTTTCGAAGTAATAACTCCTTTACATCTTCACATATAGTTTTTATAGCCTCTTGTGTTTCTGTCATGTTAGTTTCTAATACAATGGAGTTATGAGAACTCAGTTTAGACACGGTTACGAAGTTGACAATCGCTATAGAGGATTGGAGCGAGGAGCTGATGCGTCAAATGCTCAAAAATTTTTAAAGGGTTATATTGAGCGTCTTCGCGAGGAGGGCTTCCCACGTCCTAAGGTTAATTAGATTATTACTTTACCAATATTAGAGAATATTTCTTCAAATCTTTTAGTTTGTTCGAATCCATATTGAAGGGGAGGTAAGTATATGAAAAACCCCCAAGAAATAGGACTTTTAAGTGTGAAAAATTTTTCTCCATGAATTAAATTTGCCTTTTCTTTAGGTATACATATTGGATAGTCCCACATTTCGGGATGTAATCTCATCATTTCTGAGTATGTACTAAAAAATAACGCTTCAGGAATATTACGGAGCTTCCATTCTTTTACTAGTCTTTGAAACCAAATTATTGATGGAGCTTTTGAAGAAGGTCCAGCGCGAGGGCTCCATCTCCATGTTCCTCTTTCTTTACTAAATGAGCATCTTCCGTAGGTAGGAGGAAATAAATATGTTTTTCCCGTCCATGGAATTTCTATATTTAATCCATCTTCTTTTAATGTATATACTTTTTTCGCTCTTAAGAATTCAATGTTTGCGTGATGTGTAGAGCATGGATCTAGGTCAATATCGCCTAATAAAGCGGATATATAAGGTATAAATTCACAGGGCGTGAGCCAATCATGTTTTATATGGGAGACTCTTCCTACAAGGAACTTATAATCTTCCCAGGTAAACTTTCTTTTTTTATTCACATTTGTGTGAAATTAGCTCCTTCACAATCAATTTTGTAATGGACTAGAGACATTTTTTCTTTATCTTGAATAATAAAGAGTGCTTCTTTTTCAGGTTCGACAGTTTCTGCTCTTGTGATAGCTTTTTTCATTACGTCAGCTACATCGCTCATTTCACGATTATTAAGGTCATTAACTGCGTTCATTAAGTGATCAACAGTTAAGTAAAACATGCTTTTTTTTTCATCTATAGCATCTGGAACATAGACCATTGCTCCTGGTCCTTCATTTTTATAAAATCCTTTATAAAATTCGCACATATCAGCGCATATACGTTCAACTGTAAGTTTCATTAGGGTGGCTTCATCCTCTCCGGTGACGCTCCTCATGAGTTGCTTTACTAGTTTGTCTCTTCTACTGGCCATAAAATTCTCCTGATACCTTAGCTTATCAAGCTTTTTGCTTAATAACAGCCTCTTTTTGAATTTCGATTTTAATTAGGTTTCCTAGCCCAGATTTTTTTAATGTTTCTAATAGTTTCGGGAGAGGTCTATAAAGAACTACGGCTTTTTGCATATTTCCGATTTTTTTGATTAGTTTTCCGTTTTTATCTCTTAGTTTTGTAAGTTCTCCTTGCCTTATTAGGTATTCGGCTACACATCGATACCGGCGTTTTTCTGACAAATTGATCTCTGGGTATCTGTCACAGATGGTGCTGGTTTTCATATCGCTAAACGTGAGTCGAATTTGATCAGCTAGTGATAGTCCCAACATTAAGTCTGTAGTACTAGTTTCATAGCTGCATATTAGTTCTAAATATCTTCTTAGATCGGTCGTTTCAAAGCTGCCAGATGGAGGAATGAAAATTTCTACTTGTGTTATTAATGATTGGCATAGCTTTTCCCTGTAGTTTTCAACGGTTACGCCATTGATATCTAGTTCTACAAAGCGATAACTTTGATATACATTTGCTTTATCTTCACTTGGTTCGTAGTTAGTTTGCTGTATTAGGTCCAGCCAATCCTCATTGATGCTCTCTATCATTCGAGGACCTTATCTTTGGTGATCTTAGCGGAGTTTCTGTATTTGTCCCACTGTATTCTGTGATCTATTAGGAGTACATACTCATAATATTCACGTATATCTTTCATATGTTCTTTAATGGATACCACGTGATGCCAGTTTGGGCCGTGTAGTTCTTTTAGACGTTTTTTGCATTTTTCTATGGAGCCCCCATAGTTTTCTGCTTCCCAGATTGCTTTTGCGAACATTAATTGTTGATGAGTGAGGAGTGGTTTTAGCTCTTTAATGGACAGATTGGATATAAGGTCGCTAAACTCTGTTAGAAAAGGATATTTTTCATTATGCGCCGACCCATCACTTATGCTGAGTTGATTCTTATTTTGATGCTTCTCCCCGTGGGTGTCATCGGGGTTCAGCATTTGCACGAGTTTGTGACAGATAGAATCAGTATAGAAGTTAAATTTAAATGAAGCTATGGGTGGTTCTAGAGCCCCTGGACAAGTAGTAATGATGCCAGAAAAGAAGCCTGCTGCTCAGACTTTTTTACAAGTTACTCCACAAACAAGTTTTCAGGCTCTTGCTGAGTCAATGAAGCGCATAGAACAAGAGACTAATAAGCTTAGACAGGAGCGTTATGACCAGGTGGGCACAGATAAACAAATAGGAGAACGTGTGGCAGGTAGAAGGGTGCAAGAGATTGCTTCATATTTAGCTTCTTTACCAACAGGCCAAGATAGACCTATTGGATTTCAGAAAACGCCTAGACCATTTGATATTCAGTCTACTCCACAAGGTACAGCAACTGTTCCAACTACTCAAATTGCTCCTTCTCAACCAGCTCCAACTACTACTTCTACTGGGCCTAATAAATATCAAGCAGCAGTTGACGCCGCAGCTGTTCGACTAGCGGACGCTACTTCTGCTTATACAAAAGCCAAGAAATTAGCTGCTGACGAAGAGGCAACTGGACGGCCTCAGGGAACTATTTCACCTACCCCAGAGTGGGCAAAGATCGAGGATAAAGATTGGCAACCTCGGAAGATTGAGGTTTAAACTGTAAGAAGAGATCCGAAGTCTAAAGATTCTTTTGCTGTTTGTGTAATAAGGTCCCAATTAAGTGAGTCAGCAACAGGCGCGTCATCATATCCCCAGTCAAGAACAGAAACATTTATTCCTATGGAATAAGTTGTTTTTAAGTATCTAAAATCATTAGTTATTAGGAATATATAATTACCTGGGCTTAATGCTTTTGAAGGATAATCTGGTTTAGCAAAAGTTCCATCTTCGTCTAAGTAATCAACAGCGCTTTCATCATAGACATATCCTTCATCATTTATAGGTAGTTCTTCTCTTCTTTTATCATTATCTATTCGATAAAATGATAGTAGTGTGTTCTTATTTGTCTTTTCTTCATAAGCAAATTGAGATTGAAGTTGTGTGAATTGAACAAATCGTGGTTTTGTTAAATGGATTTTATAGAATGTTGTTACTTTTCGAGTTAATCCTCCATGGGTATTATTTATAACTACAGTTCGAAATATATCATCAAAGCTACCTAGATCTATTGGATCATAAAGGTTATCTCCGTGTCGTGCGGGAAGTGGATCGGAACCGAAATATGTAGTTGGTCCATAGGCGGTAGGACCTGCACCGCCAGTTGGGTATGCTTCAACTTTTCCTAGATTATAAAATCCAAGATTATTCGGAATTGTTGTTAGAAACCTCGCCATATTCTGCGGCTAGACCAGTATAGACTCCGTGCATAGGATGCTCGGGATTATCTCTACCGGATTTCTTATATCGTTCATCCATTATTCTAACTCGCTCAGCCATAGCCTTAACTCCTTCTCGACCTGTACTTTCATCTTGCATTGTTGGATAAGCTTCATAATCTAGGGCTTTTTCCAATAGTGGTTTAACTAGTTCTGCTTCTTCTTTTGTATTAAACCAAGCTGAATAATGCATCTTTGCTCCTATGGAGACTAAGACTGCATATTGTTTTTCCTCTAAGTGATAGTTGCTAGGGATGACACTACTTTCCTTGAATACTATTTTGTTTCTTTTTGTAGTGGTCGAAGATGTTCCCATGGTTGAGTCGGATTCTCTTAACTTCATTGGCCTGATCGTTATTTTTTAGCTCTTTGATTGTAAGGTGAGTTGGGTTACAACAAAAGGGTTTACAGGTTTTTTTATTAAAAATACGATATTTACCGGTATATCCTCTACTAAGCCAGAAGGCAATTCTAGCTGCTGATTGGGTTTTCGCGGAATGGAAAGGAGAAGGGAAGTATGCCGTAGATTCTGTGTTGTTTTTTCGAGTTGCTCCTTGCCAAACCCAACATTCATCTTTCTCTTTTATATCAACTTGTTCCCAAAACCTTTTAACTTGCCAATACCAGCGGAAGTCAAAGTTAGCAACATCAATTTCGCATCTTCCGTTTTTTATTTCTTCCATGCAATCTAAACATTCTCCCATTGCTCCAAAATTTCCCTTATGCTTTGAGCTGCCTTTTTGGTGCCATGGGCATTCTAATTCGTTAGTCACGTGATAATTCAAGTTGAAATGTTTTGCTTCAGTATTGTAGTTGGTTGTTAAGTATTCACAGGTTGAATCAACATTTTTCCAAATATCCTGTGAATTATTGCTATTAGGCACTTCTTCATACGTTTCATAGTTACATATTCTTCGTACTATGTGGTAAGGAACTTTATACATCTTTGATAGTTTTAGACTGCTAATCCCTGATTTGTTTTCCTTTCTTAATTTAGTTATTAAAGCCGTATTAACACCGTTATTACGTCTTTGAGAGTTTTCATAAGCGACGTCGGACCTTGTACCCCAGTAATAGTGAGATGGGTTTAAACAATATTTAGAGTTACAAATAGCTCTTCTTACAATTACGGATTCTGAGTTTAATGGATTACATCCAGCGATTGAGAGTAATAAAGGTCTTGCATCTCGTCCTCTGTAAAAAAGCGAATTAGTTTTGTGGGTCGTAAAGCCTTGAAAGATAGCATGATTATTTTTCTTTAGACACCAACACTTATCTTTCCCTAGTAATTCCAGTGATATTTGCATGGCTTTTGCAAAAATCACTTGATCATATGGAGTTAAATCCTGGTACAGGAACGTAGTTTCTTCATTCATTCGGTAGGGTGCAAGGGCGTGCTTCTTGACTGTCCAGTTATAGCAAGAGAATTTGTTTAACAGTCAAATATTAAAATTTTTAACCCTTTTTATTTACTTCTAGGAAAGATGAGGTTAGGTACATGACTGTAAATCTCTCTATATACTCTTATATACCTATCCACAACATATACATACCTAAATAAAATCCATTATTTTTTTATGGTTTTGGGTGTTAAATAAAATCCCTTGCAATATCTACGTTTTTTATAAAAAATTTGATTTTTGACCCTTTTCCCTACCTATTGTTACAGAAGAATGAAGTCAAAATTATGTGAAAAGTGTTTTTGGGTTAGGTAGTTGTGTGTAAAAAACCGTGAAAAATTTACTTAACAGTCAGGCACCTATGCACAATGATGGTCTGAGACTTCTTCGAATAATTTGGCGTAATTTTCTGCTTGATAATTATCGTCTGTTATTCGGCACATGCCTCCTCCGTGAGTGCAGACTCTATAACTACGCCTTCCGTGTTTATAAAGCACTTCAAGAGTTGTTCCGTGCGGATAAGTTGTCACTTTATTTACCGTTTCCCGATGATAATATTATAAGAAATAGATACAAAATTTTGATACGATGCTGAATAATATTTTAGGTAATCCTGTTGTAGGTGGTGTTTTAAAAAGTGCTCCTGTTCGTTTTGCTGGTGGATTAGCAGGAAAAATTTTGAGTCTTCCTGCTCAATTGGCTATTACGGAATTAACTCAGCATAATCCTTGGGGGGATAAAAATTCTCCATTATATGGAAAAGGTCCTGGGAGTTTGGAATATCAAATAGCTATAGAAAGTGCCAATAGAGCTGGTAGAAATACACCTATTGAAGAAGATTATCTTTCGACTCCTCAGATAACTGAAGCATCGATGATACCTAATACAACAAGAATGGCAGGGGATACTGATCTCACTGCTACTCAAAAAGGGTTAGAGAAGTATGGTTTTAACGAAGACTTCAAATTAGATACTTCTAATGTGAATGCGGACGGTTCTATTCCTATTATTAGGAGTGAAGTCGGTGAAGCAAAAGACGTGAGACAGGCTTGGTTAGATAAAACTGCTAATAGCCCTGCAGCAAGAGCTGGTGTTTTTAGTGATGATGAAAGATGGGCGCTTCATCAAAAAGATAGAGATTTTCAGGAAGCTAAGAGAACTGGGACGCTTGATCAATTTGCTGAAAAGTATCCAGATTCTCAGACAGCTAAAAGAAGAAATTGGAATCCTCGGATGGGCAGACGTTCTTAGGGAATATCTTTAATTTATAATTAGTGTAAGTAATTACTAGTTTGATGAATAACGCAGGATTTGATCCTTCCGGGTTAACAATGGATGATGGATTAGGAGATCCTCGCCGACAATCAAAATTGCCAGGTGGTTATGCCACTCAAGGTCAATCAGTTAGTGCTCCCTATGCTGAAGCAAATATGAAAGCTGCTGAAAAGACTAATCCAATGAATGCCGCATCTCAAGAACCAACTACCGGTGAAAGAGTTGATGACTTTCTCTCAAGAATAGGAGCTTAATTATGGCTGGGTATGGAAAGTTTTTAGGAGGTGGTTTTGCTTCTCTTGGAGACAAGATTGGTGAAAATGTTTCTAACTTTGACAAAGATTCTAGAGGATTTCTTAAGAAGAATCCTTGGGCTTTAGGTGCTGCTGGTTATGGATTGAAAGCCGCCGGGTTGTTGGATAATCCATCTGTAGGACTTAGTGCACTTTCTGAACCTTCAAAGGCATTCGGTGGACTTGCTGGTAATGCTATTGGCGGACTTGTTGGTGCTGGTAAGGGAAAAGATTTTCTTAGTGGGTTTTTAGGAAGAAAGGGTCTTTTGGGAGGATCAGGTAGCGGAAGTGGCGGCGCTCCTGGTTTTATGTCAGGAATAGCTGGCGGCTTAGGAAAGCTATTTTAAATAATGGGTGATACTGATTTTCCAGCAAGAATGGCTAACTGGGGAGAAGCTAAGGATAAAGCTACTCTTTGGAGGAGTGATTTCAGTGGGAAAGAATCCTTCAGTCAATCAGGAACGGGTATACCCACTTCAGGATATGAACGCGATTATGAAGGAAGAGAAGGCACAGGTTTAGAGCCATATTTTAGAGAGAGGATTTTGTACGAGTAAAATTGTAGATAACTGGGCCATTTAAAAAATTAGATGTCACAAACTAAAGCTGAATTAATTCAGACTAAGAAACAGGGGGCCGTAAGTTTAGGGGATGCTGATTCTAGTCATTCAATAAAACTTAAGGCACCTGCAACAGTAGCGGCTGATAGAACTTGGACTTTGCCCTCGGTAGATCCTACCGCAAATCAAGTATTACGTGGTAATGCTAGTACTCCTACAACTCTTGAGTGGGGGACTGTTGATACCTCTGTAGCAAATGATTCAGTAGGAGCTGCTAAAACAGATTTATCTATAGTTCAAGGCGATATTATTTATGGAACTGGTGCAGACGCTTGGGCAAGGTTAGCTAAAGGCGCAGCTGACCAAGTATTAACTATGAATAGTGGAGCCACGGCTCCTGAATGGGCAGCAGCAGGTGGAGGCGCTATTACTAGAATGATTTGTGATACTGATTCTACAGAATTTGTAATGACAAACTCTAATGACCCCTATCGACTAGGGGGCGCTAGTGGTTTTGAATTATCTTTTACACCTCCTTCTGTAAATACTTCTTATTTACTAGTATTTAAAATATGTATGCATAGAGATTCCGATGATGGTCAATGGGGATTACAGGTAAAAAATTCAACTGATAATTGGTCAAGTTATCATCATGAATTTGGATTTATGCACCCATCTTATGGTGGTGAATCAGATGTAAAAGAAAGAGGTGTTTTCATGGCAATGAAAGAATACAAACCAGGAACTACAAGTGCTCTTAAAATAGGTGTTTGGGGACAAATCTGG